>Ga0081539_10002020_pt1 | contig 30624 bp, 24 predicted proteins | sample TabmetS4T2R2_FD_71023 | JGI IMG/M metagenome (GOLD analysis project Ga0081539, IMG submission 71023) | Tabebuia heterophylla rhizosphere microbial communities from the University of Puerto Rico - S4T2R2 | ecosystem: Host-associated > Plants > Roots > Rhizosphere ... | reverse complement strand
AAATGTGATTTAAATGGCAGGTTGCAAACGATCGGAACCGAGCGACCCACCGCAACTCCAATCGGCACCCAGTTTGTGACCCAGTTTGTGACCCAGTTTGTGACATTGAAGAATCGGCAGAATGGTTTGTAACACTGAATCGGCAGGATGATGGAAGCAGAACGATAGAAGATTGACAACGGGTAACTCCCCAGGCCCGGGTCACCATTTGATATTAGATTGAAAGTAATTGAAGAAAACAAAATAACACCCACCAGGAGGAGAAATATGAGTTTTGCGAGAAGATTACTCGGTCTGATGCTCACGCTCCTGTTTATTGGAGTAGTTGCCCCGGCACAGACCCCACGGTCAACGGAAGATCCTCGCAACTTAGCCCCTACGGTCAGTGGCGGTACTGGACTTTTCACAGTCTACGATGCACAGACCTTGCGGAAAGGCGAGTTCAACATCGGATTTTTTGCAAACCATTTTCACCGCGATCCGGGGGATCTGGCATGGCAGGTCTATCCGGTCAGTTTTCAAGTTGGATTCAGCGACCATGTCGAGGTCTTCGTCAATTTCGAGGCGCAACGCGTCGTCTCGGTAGGCACCCCGTCGCTTTTGAGCGGTTTTTATCTACCTGACGTCCGGACCGCAACTTTACCGGGCGGACGCGTTGTGATCATTCCCGGAACGAACGCTGTCGGCGTCACACTTTCGGATCCTTGCGGCAACGGCGGATTTGCCGGCCCGTGCCGTGGAGCATTACCTGCAACCGGTCCTTTCACGGCGCGGCCGGGCGGCAACGACACGGCAGTCTATCCGGGGCTGGGCGCCCCTGTCGGAGGCATTCTTCCGGCAATTCCACCCAACGTAGTTCCAAGCTATTATCCGAATGCGCCTTTTCTGGCGCGTTTCTCCGATCATCACACGGGCGATCTCTGGGTTGGCGGCAAGGTTCGAATGACCGGGCCCAAAAACCCGTTTGGTATCGCGTTGATTCCGATGCTGAAGATTCCGCTGAGCCGTCAATTGAATACCGGGCTTGAGCGCGGTCGCGGCACGGGCGCCTTCGATTACGGAGTGATCGCGGCGATGGATGGTCGGTTGCACAAATACATCAATCTCAGCACCAACTTCGGATTCATCAAGAAAGGTGATCCGCGCGCGAGCGACATGAATCTCGGTCCGCTCTGCGCCGGTTGCGGCGTGATTCAAGGATTTGGCCGGAGCGATCGTGCGCTCGACCTGCCCAACGAATTGCGCTCGGGTATCGGATTTGACTTCCCGATGAGTCAATATATGCAGTTCATCGTCGAGGTCAGCGCAACCCATTATGTCGGTTCGCGCACGCCGTCGTTGTTGAAGAATAGTCCGGTCGATCTGGTCGCCGGAGCCAAGATTTGGCCGGTGCGCTGGTTTGCGATCAGCACCGCGTTCCAACGCCATATGAACTGGTTCTCGAATCTCGACAGCCGGCATAGTCCGAACGGATTTATGTTCGGTCTCTCAATGGGTCACACGAACGCTCGCGAAGAACCCATTCTGCCGAATCAGCCGCCGACGGTTGCGCTGGCTCTCGGCGCGATCACTCCGGGATCGACCGATGTGGTGCGCGACGCGACCACGGTTTGCGCGGGCGATCAGGTGGCGCTCAATGCAACCGCATCAGATCCGGATGGCGATACGTTACTCTATTCGTGGACGAGCACCGGCGGCCGCATCGTTGGCGATGGCGCCAACGCCAAGTTTGACACGGCCGGCCTCGCTCCCGGCGATTACACGGTAACGGTTCAGGTCGATGATGGCTGCGGATGTATCGCTTTCGATTCGAAGACAATCAGCGTCAGGAACTGCCCGCCGCTGACAGTCTGCTTCGGTCCGAACGCCGATGTTACCGCCGACAAGTCGGAGGTCGATGCCGGTGAGAGAATCAACTTCTCCACGGCCGGTGTGACGGGCGGACGCAACTATGGCAACGTCAGCTACACCTGGACAGCTTCGGCTGGAACGATCAGCGGCAGCGGCTTGAGCGCGACGCTCGATACCACCGGCGTCCAGGGCGGCACGACCATCGAGGTAACGGTCAAGGCTGTCTCCGATGTTGGAGGTTGCTCAGCCAGCGGCACGATGCGTGTGAACGTCAAGGCTATAGTTGTTCCACCGAAACCTGTCGCCCGCGACCTCGGACAGTGCTCGTCCTTCAAGAAGAATCAGGCACGTGTTGACAACGTTTGTAAGGATGTCCTGAGACAGGCGATTCAGGCTCTGCAGGCCGATCCGCAGGCCAAGGTCGTGATCGACGGCTTCCGCGCAGACAACGAGAAACCTGAAAATCTCGATCTGCAGCGCGCGAAGAATGTCCGCGATCGTTTGGCAGACGGCAACCTCGGAGCGTCGATCGACATCAACCGCATCACGGTCCGCCAGGGCGGCGTCTCGTCCGATGGCAGCCAGGTCAAGATGTATCTGGTTCCATCAGGCGCAGAAGATCCGCAGGGCGGTACGGCAGTTGACGCCGGACCGGTCGCCCCTGAGAAGAAAGCGGGTGGCCGCCGCGGCAAGCGTCGTTAACTATCAATTCGCCAACTGGCGATCAATCGAGAGGCAGGCGGTCCATCGCCTGCCTCTTTTTTATAGTTGCCACTTTTACAGTTGTACTTTTACAGTTGATAGTTGATAACCGATCACCGATAGTTGATGGTTGACAACCAGGAACTTCGATTTCAGATACTATTAATCATCAACGATCTATATGTTGAACGACCAGTCTACTGAGTTAAAAGAGCCAAAAAGTATCAGAATCATCTCCGCAATTGTTTTTGCGCTTGCACTCCTCATCGGCGCCTGGGTCCGTTTTCACGACATCGGCATCAAACCCTTTCACCATGACGAGGGCGTGAACTCTTACTTTCTGCTCAATCTCGCCAAACAAGGCGTATACAGATACGATCCGACAAACTACCACGGTCCTTCGCTCTATTATCTGGCGCTAATGACAGTGCGGATCCTCGGCGAAAACGATTTCTCATTGCGATTTTGGCCGGCCTTCTTCGGCACTTTGACGATCGGAATGATCTGGGTATTTCGGCGTCATCTGGGGTCCGTTGGGACGCCGGTGGCGGCCTTCTGTATTGCGCTCTCACCGGGACTGGTCTATTTCTCGCGTGATTTCATCCACGAAATGTCCTTCGGCTGCTTCTCCCTTGGGATTGTCATTGGGGCATGGAAATATGCGGAGACTAAGAAATTTGCCTGGCTCGGATTGCTCTCCGCTTCGGCCGGGTTACTCTTTGCGACCAAAGAGACGGCGATCATCACGGCCATTGTTCTGATCGTGGCGATCATCTGCGCGACAGTATGGGACGTCACTCGCCAACTCATGAGTGAAGGCCAATTCAGCCTCTCAGCACTGGTCGGAGGTGTCAAAAGAGATGTCGTGAGCATCCTGCCTTCACTCGATCATTCGCTGGCAGCGATCATTCTCTTCCTCTTCATCAATATCTTCTTGTACTCTTCGGTCTTCACCAATTGGCAGGGCGTGACGGATGCGGTCAAGTCGATCTTCCTCTGGAATCGCCGGAAGGACAGTGAACACGTCAAAAGCTTCTGGTATTACTTCGGAATTCTCATCAAGCTCGAATGGCCGCTGCTCGTCGGAGCGTTGCTGGCGGGGGGATTTGCGGTTTGGCGCGGCGCGCGCTTTTGGCTCTTCACCGGCGCCTGGACGCTCGGGATGACGCTCGCCTATTCGAAAATCGGCTATAAGACGCCATGGTTGATGATCAGTTTTTTGGTCCCGATGGCGCTCGTCAGCGGTTATGCCGCGCAACAGGTCTACCAATCGTTAAGGCCGATCTCGTTGAAGATTTTGTGGTCGATCATCATCCTCACGGCGATGATCTATTGCGGAAGGCTGACGATGCTGGTGAATTTCGAGAAGTATGACGACAACAGCAATCTCAGCGGGTATTTCACGGCATTCGGCGAGAAACAAAAATTGAAGCCATATATCGATGGGCAATACGGCTATGTCTATGCGCAAACCGATCGAGACTTCTATCACCTCGTACAAGCGATCAAAGACGAGACCGACAAGTTGCCGACGAACAACCACACCGGAATTTACATCGCTTCGCCGGATTACTGGCCTCTTCCATGGTACCTGCGTGATTTTGATCAGGTCGCTTATACCGGCAGTCTAAATGTCATCCCCGGCGAGCCTCCCGTCATCACGCAACCAATCGTCATTGCCAATGCCAGCCAGGAAACACGTCTCGATGGCCTGCCCGGCTGGCGCCGGCTGGACCGATCATTTACGCTCAGACCCGGAGTAGAGCTGGTAATTTATCTGCACGAAGATGAGATGAAAAAAGAGAAGGCAAGTGACGAGAGGTAGCCTCAATCACCGGAACTCCATTTCAAAGTCAAAGTCCGGCTTTGCTTTTAAATTTAAACCTGGAACGATGGAAAGGAATTGATCATGAAACATTCCGAAGCATTTGAAGCGATCTGTCAAGACGCCCGATCGCGCATTCGTGAAGTGACAACGGCAGAGGTCAAACGGAAGCTCGAAGCGGGAGATAAGTTCCACTTCATCGATGTCCGTGAAGATCACGAATGGAATGAAGGCCATGCGGCGGGAGCTCAGCATCTGGGGCGCGGAATTATCGAGCGCGATATTGAAAAGACCGTTCCTGAAAAAGACGCCGAGATCGTCTTGTATTGCGGTGGTGGTTACCGCTCGGCGCTGGCTGCCGACAACTTGCAGAAGATGGGCTATACCAACATCTATTCGATGGCGGGCGGCATCAGGGCCTGGAAAGAGGGCGGATATCCGATGGAATAATCCGATGGAATAAAGAGATTGCGGGTTCGCGCCGGCCGACTGGAACGCGAATCCGCAACTGCCGGCTCTTTTTCTGCAATCAAAACAGCGCGACTCTCACGGACAAATATTTTTTCGGGTTTTGACGAAAATCATAGAGCATCTTCGTGATCTCTGCCGACATATTGTTAATATTTTTGTAAAGCTTCTCGTCCTTCAGCAGTAATCCGGCGGTGCCCTCGCCGCGTTCAAGTTTAGCCGCAATCAACTTTAACTTATCGATCGTCTCTCTGGCGTCGGCATAGAGCCGCTCATCATTAAGGAGTTTGCCCAGATTGCCTTCGCCTCGTTCGACCTTGGCCATGGTGCGTTCAAGACGCGCCGAGGTGTCATCGAGTTTGCTGATGAGCGAGTTGGCGCGATTGTAGAGCTCCTCGTCTTTAACCAGCTTACCCAGTGTCCCTTTACCCGAATTGATCTGTTCGTTGAGGTGGTCGGAAATCCGGCGTAATTGGGCGATGGTCTCGGATGTCTGGTCGTAGAGGGTCGGATCTTTGACCAGTTTGCCCATCGTGCCCTCCCCTTCCCGCACATCGCTGATGAGGGTCTCCGCCTGACGCACCGTTTTATCAAGATCGAGATAAAAAGATTCGTCGTTCAAAAATTTGCCCATCGAGCCTCTTCCATGCCGGAGGTTCCCGGTCATTGCTTTGATGTCTTCCGAGATGACGTTCAGATTACCGACAGCGGTCTGGGCGGCATTGATGATGTCGCCGACGCTCTTCTGTTCGAGGCTCTTGATTCGTCCGCCATCTTTGATCGGCTGACCGTTGAGTGTGCCGGGAGTGATATCGATAATATTGTCCCCCAGGACTCCCGCGCTTTTAAGCACCGCCAACGAATCGGTCCGGATCCGATCGAGGGCCGGCCGCCCATCGAGCTTGCCGTTGATCTCCATGACGATCTCGATATTATTTTGGGCGTTGGGATCGCTCGGAATCTGATTGGTGAAGTTGATCTCTCTGACGCTGCCGACTTTCAAGCCCGAGAGCCGGACTTCGGCCCCCTTGCGCAGACCATCGACACTCGCCATATCGGTTTTGACAGTGGTCGTCTTTGTGATTCCCGGGATTCTAATATCACCGCTGACGGTGAAGATCACCAGGACCAGAATTCCCAATGCGAGCAAGACGAGTAATCCAACACGCAATTCGGCAAAACTTTTTGTCTTGTTCTGCGGCATCACAACCTCCAAAGCTCAGCGACCGTCCGTCCTGGATCCTCGGCGATTAGCGGCCGCCGGTCCCGGACTGCCTGTTCAACTGAGAAACCTCTGTATGTATGGATCTTCTGAGAGACGCATCTCTTCATCAGTCCCACTAAAGATGACGTCACCATCCTTAAGCATCAGAAATTTGGTATTGACCAGGCAAAGTTTGTCTCCCTCATGCTCAAAGATCAAATCACCTTTATCATCGCGGACAACATATTCCTGGGCCAAGACCTCGATATCTTGCAATCGATGCGTGACGAAAATGGACGAGACATCTTCCAGATCGCGCAGTTTGAGCGCCAGCTCGCAAATTGTCCGCGCAGTAATCGGATCCAGTCCCGCCGTCGGTTCATCATATAAAATAATTTTCGGATTTCCCACCAGGGCTCGCGCAATGCCTACTCGACGGCGCATGCCGCCGGAGAGTTCATTCGGCATCTTGTCGGCGGCATCTTCCAAATCGACAAAACGAAGCATGCGCATGACCACCGACTCGATCTCCGGCTCGGACACATCCTGCTCGCGCAGACGATACGCGACATTATCATAAACCGTCAGGCTATCGAACAATGCCCCCTCCTGAAAAACCATTCCGATCTTGCGCCGGACATCCATCATCTGCTCTTCGCTGAAATCGGTAATATCCTCGCCATCAATATAGATCCGCCCCGAGTCAGGTTTCAGCAGGCCCAGCACCAACCGCAAGATCGTGGATTTGCCCGTGCCGGACCCACCCATGACGATCTTCGATTCGCCATAACGAACGCTGAAGGTCACGCGATCAAGAACGACTCGCTCGCCGAAAGCAAGTGAAACATCTTTAAACTCGATAGCATTCAAGTTAATTGACATACCAGTGTCTGGAAGAACTTTTGCGAGAGCCCGCGCTCCTCGTCATCCCCGCGAGCCTAACGAGGTTCCAGCAAGAGCGAGATGATCACTTTCGAAAGCAGGAAATCGACGACGATCACCAGAATCGAAGCGACGACGACCGATTGCGTGGTCGAACGCCCCACGCCGACTGTTCCTCCCGTCGTACTCAGCCCTTTATAACAACCGATCATTGCGATAATGAATCCGAAGACGGTCGGTTTGATCAATCCACCGATAATTTCATTGTAATTGACCGCTTCACGAGCCGAAGCCATATAGACCGAAGAAGGCTGGTGCAGCAAGGTGACCGAAACCAACAACCCGCCGAGCACTCCGACGAAATCACAGATGATGGCGAGTGCGGGAGCCATCGCCACGAGCGCCACGATTCGCGGGGTCACCAGTTTCTTGATCGGATCTGTTCCGAGAGCCCGCATGGCATCGATCTGCTCGCTGACCAGCATCGAGCCAAGTTCCGCCGCAATGCCGGAACCAACGCGACCGGCAAGCATCAAACAGGTCAGCACCGGCCCCAGTTCGCGGATCAGACTGGTCGCGACCAATTGCCCCGTGACATTCTGTACTCCGAATTTTTGGAGCGTGTTAGCCGAATTGAGCGCGAGCACCATCCCCGTGAACGTCCCCGTCAAGAGAATGATGACAAGGCTGCCGAACCCCAGAGTATCCATCTGCCGGACTATCTCGCGCCAGTAACGAGGCGTCCTGAAAATACCGCGCAGGACGCGCCATGTGAGTAGAGTAAGTTCCTGTATTTGATAAATTCCGTGGATGATCAGGTTCATCAGAAGAAGCAAGCCGGTTCAGATTCGGTTGCGCAAGGTCATCCGGCATCTGGCGACTCTATTTCCTTGGTCGGATAAGTTTTTTGATCAATAACATAGCCCTTATTGAATGGACGGCCTATGATGCGGTTTTTAGTTTCTAAGGTCAAGACGTGACAAGTCCTGAGCACTGAACAGATCTCCGGCTCAAGACTTCAATTCTCACCGCTCGTTCTTTTGCGGAAACAATCTCGCCTGATCGCTCAACCTCTTCGCTTTCGGGATCTCCTCGATCGCGCGCATCGCCTGCTCATCGCTCTCGATCAGAAATTGATCGGCGACCTCAATTCCGAAAGCGGCGGTAATGATCTCGGCGCGGACTCGGCGCCGGACATAGTCGAGGTGTTTGTTGATGCGAGCAGTAGTGAGCTGAAACTCAGGATGCTCTCGGGCGTAAGCGCGAAAAGCATCGATCACCTGGTCGGTCAATTGATACTCGTTTCCATGCAAATGATAGCCGTATTCGGTCCGTTTGATCTTGTATTGAGTGAGATCTGAGATGAGTCCGACCACCAGCAGCCGGGCAAATTCAAAACACGCATCTCTGATGCGGATATTCTCATCGGGGATCTTCACGTAGGTATCAGGCTTGATTCCTCCGCCGCCCTTCAACTCCCTGCCGGTCGGAGTATGGGCCATATTAGGGTTGTTCATGGCCTTGGATTTCTGGTTGAACTTACCCGTCGAGTCCTTCGCTTCGGGCAGTTCGCCTCGATGCGAGAAGAAGTAATCGTAAAATCCGATGCCGCTATATGAGCGCTGAATCGAGCGCCCGCTGGGAGTGTAGTACTTGGCCGTCGTCAGGGTCAGCCCTGTTCCGCCGCGCAACCGAAAGACGGTCTGGACGAGCCCCTTTCCGAAGCTCTCTTCGCCGACGATCCACGCCCGATCACGATCTTGCATCGCGCCGGCGACGATCTCCGAAGCCGATGCCGTCTCGCCATTGATCAAAACGACCAGCGGCATGGTCTCGGGATTGGTATTCTCTGAACGATAGGTCTGCTTCGGATATCGGCCCTCGCGTCCACGCACTGAAACGATCTCTATGCCCTGCGGCAGAAATGTTTCAGCGACCTGAATCGCTTGCTTGAGCAAGCCGCCGGGATTGCGCCGCAAATCGATGATGAGCGAGGTCATGCCCTCCTGTTTGAGCTGCGAAATAGCGTTCCGCACCTCCTCGGTCGTATCCTGATTGAAACCTCCCGAGAGACCGATATAACCGATGCTGGGACGAAGCATGAAAAAGTTGCGCACCGAAGGAAAGGGGACTTCATCGCGCGTGATCCGAACAGTTAAAGGGTCCGGCACCCCGGCACGCTCGACGGTGATCTCGACCTCCGTTCCTCGCTCACCGCGGACGTACTTAAGCGCATCCGATTGCGCCCAGTCTTTGGCCGAATGCCCATCGACCGCCCTGATCGCATCGCCATAGCGGAGCCCGGCGCGTTCGGCCGGCATCCCTTTGCTGACGCCGATCACATAGATGCGCCCGTTACGTTGATTGATCGTCACGCCGATCCCATAAAATCGACTGCTCTGCTCATCCTGCATCTCGCTGAAATCACGCCGGTCGAAGAAGTTCGAATGCGGATCCAACGAATGCAACATGCCACCGACGGCGCCCCGCGTCAGTCGCTCTTTGTCAGGTGTGACGACGTACTTCTCCTCGATCAGACGCAGGGCGTTGACGAAATTGCGCACGACGGGATCGTTCGCCATCTCTTCGCTGGGCTTGTTGGCCCCCGATGGAGCGCCGTAAAGGCCACCCAGGATCGCGGCGGCGGCGATCATCAGCAATGCCGCGATCTTGACGGCGAACGGCGAATGGCGAATGGCGAATTTGTCTTTGATTGCGTTCATGAATCTGGCCCGAAGTATTTTCGTTGTCCTTCGCTCGCTTCTGAGAAGATCAAAATAATGATGGTTGCTTAACCAGCACGTCGGGATCAACCACTCTCTGCCCGATCATTTTTTTGAACTGATTGGCCGAAGCGGGCGAATGACCTTGATAATAATTATTGAAATAACCGTAGATTTGATCGACACGCCGGCTCAGCTTCGTCACCCCCTCGGCCCAGGCGGCGAGTTCGCGGTCCCGGTTGATTTGAACCCGCGAGAACTCCGTCAATTCGCGCGGCCCCATCCAACGGACATAACTGAACGGCGCGGTCGGACGCTCGACCAAACTCAGCATCGATTCCCTCGAAACCCATTGGCCGTCAATCAATGCCAGCGCCACCCCGTGCCTCGTCAGCAATTCCATCAACCGGTCGATGGCCCCATTCTCAAACCACGCCCGGTCTCGAAACTCGACGGCAAATCTCATCTCTGACGTCAACAGCGAGACGAAGCCCTCGAAGGTCTGCCACGAACGAGGAGAAAAATCCGGTGGTAGTTGGATCAAGACCGGCCCCAGCTTGTCACCCAAAACAACGGCGCATTCACAAAATTGCTTGAGCAGATCGGCGCAATCATGCAGCCGCTGCTGATGAGTCATCTGCTGCGGAAGTTTGAGCGAATAGGTAAATCCCAGCGGAGCGCGCTCGCGCCAAGATCTGATGGAGTTGACCGACGGAATCGCGTAAAAAGTCGAATCGACCTCGACTGTCTCGAATACTCTGGTGTACAAATCCAGATACTCTGACGGTCGGGCGCCGCGCGGATAGAACGGCCCGACCCAGTCATCGTAATTCCACCCTTGTGTTCCAATCTGAATCTTGCTCAATTGCCAGTACCCACCTGGACCAGGGATTAAATCGCTCCATCACAATCATATCCGATTCAATCGATTGCACCAACTACAGAAATTCCATAAAATCAGCCTCTTCTTGAATTCAGACCATGTTACTCCCCTCTCTTTGTCGGAGCTCCTCATGCCTCTCTTTAACTTGAGACCATCGCCCAATATTAATGGAAGATTATAATTGACATCAAACCTCAGTTAAGTTATAAATCTGACCGGTCGGTCAACTTCCAAAAAAGGGCTCAAGAAAAGGGCTCAAGAAAAAGGCCCTAAGAAGAGAACAAACGACGGAGACCGAGTGAAGACGACCATGAAGGTTGAACAGAGCATTTGACTTAAAATTTGAATTAAGAGAGCTCAATAAATCAGATGGCAGCTAAGCAGTTTGTCCAAGAATACGAAGATCAGCGTCGCGAGGAATTGATCAAAGCGACTTACCTGGAGGTGGCCGAAAAGGGCTATTCGGCGGTCACCCTGCAGGACATCGCCAAGCGGGCTGGTGTGAGCAAAGGTTCAACCCTCTACTATTTCTCGACCAAGGAAGATCTCTTCCTGGGGGCGCTCGAATGGTTGGTCAAGCGTTTACACGAGCGGATGCATGCGGCCGTCAGCGCGGTTGAGGATCCGGTCGAGAAGGTCCGGACTCTGCTCAACACAGTCTTTGTCAGCGCGCACGAGAGCCGTCAATTCTTTATGGCCTATTCGGACTTCATCAGTATCGGCACCCGTAATAAGCGGTTCCATGAGTTCAACGCCAAGTTCTATCACGGCTGCTTTGCGCTTGATCGCGAGATTGTCGAGGCTGGAATTAAAGCCGGCGTCTTTCGTCAAATGGATCTCGACGATGCCTGTTCGATGATGCGGGCCCTCGTCGATGGGTTGATGCTGCAGTGGTTCTTCTCTTCCGAGGGGACATTTGACGATTATCATCAACGCTGCGAACGAATAGTCATCGATTATCTGACTGGTGGCCAGCCTCCTCAAAAGGTTCAGGCCGGCCCTTAGAATTGCTATTTTTTTTTAAATTGGCTGACTGGCTGGTCAGTCAATCACCTACCAATGTCAACGAACAATTGCAATGGGCAAGATGCATTGCGAGAAGGAGGGAGCAGATGTCCAATCTTAGGTCAAAGAAGGTGTTAAAGGGATTTTTCGCGCTTGCCGCCGCATTCGGGTTGAGTCTGGCGGTCTATGCCCAGGAAGGAATTGAACAGAAGATTTCATTCTATCTCGATGGCAAGGTCGGGAACGAGGTGATCAAGAAGGGGACGTACACGGTTTCGATCCCAGAGGCGGAACAGGGCAAATTAGAGATCAAGGTGGGCAAGAAGGTTGTGACGGCGCAGTTCACCAGGCGTCAGAATTCTTCCGGCTCCGATGCGGACAAGATGACCTATCGTGAGAACGGTGATGGAACCCGCACTATTGCGTCGATCACTCCCCGTGGTCGTAAATTCACGCTTCTCCTGCAGGAGAACGGCAATAGCGTGGCGCAGCAGTAACAGCAGTAATTTGATGATCAGCAGCGAAATCGGCTGGCATCGTTGACGATTTTGTACTGGCGGAAAACTTGAGGAGCCTGCAGCAAAGGTTGCAGGCTCGTTTTTTTGGCTTTTTTGCCCTTTTTCGGGGTCTTTCGCCGGTGGGCTGACGATCGACGATCATCAATGATGAATCAAATCCAATTCCTGACCGGAAGCCGCATCGGATCTCTCCGTTTAAGATCCAGTTGCGAGAATTGGTTTCGACGCGCGGCGGCGATTCGCATACAATAGGCGCGATGCCGGACTTACACGAAAATCCGCTCACCTTCCATCCGCTTTACGAGAGCCCATTGGTCAGTGTACGCGATTATCAGTGTCGTATTGGCCAATGTGGCCCGGCAGTCGAAGAGCAATCCGATGGCGATCAGATCGTGCTCATGCGTCACGGCACGTTTCGTAAGCATTTCGGGCGCCGCAGCGTGACCGCCGACGTCAATCAAGCGATTTTTTTCGCACACCAATCAACATATCGCATTAGCCATCCGACCAATCGCGGAGATCGCGGCACAACGTTCTCTATTGCGCCCCGTGTTCTCAAAGAGATCATTCGGATTGTTGATCCGGCGGTAGATGAACGTTCCGGCCGGATGTTCCCTTTCGTCACTGGTCCTTGTGAGGCCGACATCTTCTGGCGGCATCGCAATCTCGTTCAAAATTTGGAAAGCTCAACCCCGGAGCAGTTCGAACCACTCTGGGCTGATGTGACAGCATTGCAACTCATCGCCGATGTGATCGAAGCCGCCTATACGCGGCACGACCTGCCGAGCAAAACTATTCGCAGTGACACCGCTGCCGATCATGCCGAGCGCGTCGAGGCGGCAAAAACATATCTGGCCAGCCATTTGAGTGAACGGATTACGCTCGATGACCTCGCGCAGGCGGTGCATACGTCTCCTTTTCACCTGGCTCGGATTTTTCAGCGATATACTCAGATTCCGGTTCATCGTTACCTGACCCGCTTGCGCCTGCGCGTTTCGCTTGAGCACTTGGCCGAAGGCGCCAATGACCTGACGGCGCTCGCCCTCGAACTTGGTTTTGCCAGCCACAGCCACTTCACCGATGCCTTTCGCCGCGAATTCGGCTATGCGCCATCGACAGTGCGCCGCCGGCTCAAACAAAAAGCACTGCGCGCAATGAGCAAGATTCTGGAAGTCTGAAAAGCCCAACCTTGCTACGCTCCCTTCAGCAAAAGCGCCGCGCCCCTCATGGCGGACGCGGTAAACCATTACTCGAATTGAATGGAGATGAGCATGAACACTCAGAAATGCCCGGTCTGCGATTGGGACATCAACGATGACGGCATCAAGGTCAAGGTCAAAGGCCAGGAGATCACCGTCTGTTGCGATGATTGTGCGCGGAAAATAGAAGAGAATCCGACGCAATACGCGGTCACAAGCGCATAAATCCGGTGGGAGCGATCAGCCTGGAATATTTATGACGGAACACTGGCTGATCGCTATTCCATTCGATCATCTAGTGAGGAGAGACGATGGCGACTATCCGCAAAGAGATTGAAATCAACCGCAGCCGGAAAGATGTCTGGGATGCGATTCGCGATGTGGGCGCGATTCACAAACGTCTGGTGCGCGGTTTTGCCACAGACTGCCAACTCGATGGCGACGAGCGCATCGTAACCTTCGCCAACGGCCTGGTCGTGCGCGAGCTGATCATCAGCGTTGATGATGACCAGTACCGACACGCATGGTCGGCGCGTTCTGAACGCCTCACCCACCATAATGCATCGGTTCAGGTCTTTGCCGCCGGAGAGGATCAGTGCCGAGTCGTGTGGCTGGCCGATTTGATGCCAAATGAAGCCGCTGAAGTCATTGATCCGATGATTCAGCAAGGGCTGAGCGCCATGAAACGAACGCTCGAAAATGACCATGCCGATGAACAATAAACTAATGGACCTGGTCGATCAATTCCTGTCTTCCATTGATGGGTCCTGCTTCTCTTCAAAAATGTTAAGGGTAAGAGAGGACCTCTCATCCGAGCGTTCGCTCGGATGAGAGGTTGTGTCTGCGGTAGGGTGGGTCAGGGTGGTTCTAGATCAATGAGTGGGGCTGCCTACAGCAGCCGTTCTATATTGAGGTGTAGAGTGGTAGGAAAGCGCATTAAGTATATATTTATGTGATAAACGTCTCGATAAAGTTGATTGCAAAAATAGAAATCCCTCGACTGCGCCATCGGACGCAGCCCTCACAGACCTACACATCTAACCAAGCCCTACTTGAATAACAAAAAGATGATCTCCTGCGTCTTGAACACAGTCCCACAAGGAAAGAGCTACTTTACCCAGCGGCTCAATTCTGTTTTGGCTGGTTGATTCGCGCCCTATCCGATGCACCCTTGAGCGCTATGGGGAATGAGGCTCACAGCCTCAGTGACTGAAAACATAGCGCGGAATGTAATACCGATTAGACTTACTGTCAAGAATATTAATGATCTATTTTTAAATATTCATGCTACTGATTGGGTAGACCATCTGTGGATGTCACACGACGTTTTCTGGTATTGGCTTTCGGCTGAGAAATGCTTGAGTTATCCGGTTCAGTACCATTGGTTGTAGTACCATTGGTTGTAACATACCTCTTCCTGGTTTGTGCCTCAGATTGCTCTGCGGGAGAAGGAGGAGGAGGAGGTTCGCTCTCAAGTTGAATTTTTGGCTCACTCAACTGTGCTAAGAGTTTGCGCCGGCTGAGCGAGATCCGTGGAGCAACAGGATCGAAGTTCGAATTGATCGCCGGCAATTGGACCACCGGAGTCTTCGTGACGGTTGGAGTTTCAGGGGCGCGAGATGGCCCCTCCGAAGGACCGCGGGTTGAATCTGTCGATTTCGGCTCGGCCTCAGTCTTTCTCGCGAAGATCGGATCGCTTGAAGGAACGGGTGGCGGCGAACTGGTCGCAGGCTCTTTGGTTCGCGACAGTTTGCTCGATGAGGCAGGCCGGTCTTTCCCGGTGGGGGACGTCTGAGGCGAAAACTTAAAGAGCGACTCCTTTGTGTCGCGCTGTTGAGCGCCAATGGGTTTGGTCGCCAGAGCATTTGAGGGAGTATTATCCGGCGCCTGCAAAGCGGCCACCACCGCGCCCGCCTCTGTCCCGCTGGCGGCGCGCGCCAATCGTTCGTCCAGCCCCTTGAGCGAGCCGTTGACTTTACGATAGAGCCCTTCAATGACCGTTCGATTGATGTCCGAGTTCGAACTCGATGAAGGCGGATCGTAACCGGCAAGATAGAGTTCGAGGGCTTCACGCAAATCTCCGCCGAGTTCTTTGGCAGTTGCGAGGTGCCAGAGCGAGCGTTTGCCCTCCGGCAATGGGCCGTAGGCTCGCACCGCTTCACTCAAGGCGGCAATCGCCTCCTGATTTTGTCCCGCTTTGAACAGGGCCAAGCCTTTGGCGTCGAGCGCACGCCCGCGAAAAATTCGCAGTCGTCCTTCGCGATCAAAATTCGGATAATCGGGCAGCGAGCCGTCAAATTCTGTCACGACCTGAGCCACATTGAGAGCCTGATCGGACAGCTCAATCACCTTTCCCGTCAAAGCGCCCGCCTGGGCAAGTCGTCGCGCAATGTAGAGCGAGCGGAACGAGCGGCGCGTCTTTTCAGCATCGATAAAGTCCATCGCCGCCTGGTCGAGTTCTGCGAGCCGTTTGCGTCCGGCATCGGTTCCCACCGCCGATTCGCTCTGACCGGAGCGGCCGGATTCGGCCGCTTTGACGGCGCCGAGGATAACATCAAACCGCACCAGGGACTGAGCGATCCTCAATTGTTCATCGATCGTCGGAGAGTCGGCGAGAAAGATCGCGGCCTGATGCTCACGTGACAAGAGCTCTTTCACGTTATCTGCCTGGACTTCCAGGACGCCACCCAACTTCGCGGTGAACTTCTTTTGCGACGAGTAGGTGAACGCCTTTTCGAACTGCTCCAGCGCGCCGTCGAAATCTTCGACCGTCAGGTAAAGCTTGCCGAGAGTGAAGAAGAGCGTCGGGAAGCCCGCGTACTGCTGGGCCGCGACCAGGTTCCGTTCGGCTTCGAAATATTTGCCTTCGGTCAGCTCGATTTCGGCGGCGGCGATGCGCGCCCAAGAGTAACGAGGTTCGACCGAGAGTGCGGCTTCGGCCGCCTTCCGCGCCTGAGTGACATCGCCCAGCGCAAGGAAACAGAACGCCATCTGGGTCTGCAGGTAGATGTCCTGAGTAATCTCTTCGGGAGCACTGCGCAGCTCGCGCGCCTGGTTGAGCGCGGCGAGATACTGCTCGGTATTCCCTTGCCCGAGATAAGCCAGCGCCATTCCTTTGTAGGACGGAGTATGCTGAGGATCTATTTCGAGTTGCTTTTTGTAAAGCCTGATGGCATCGGTGTAAGCTCCGAAAGCACGATAAAGATTCGCCAACTCGTAATAGGCCCTTTTATCTTCCGGATCGATTTTAATTGCCAGTTGGATCTCAGCGATGGCGTCATCGAGACGGAGCCCGATTCGATAGGCCGCGCCGAGCAAACGATGTAACCTGGCCTCACTGTCTTTGAGTTTGACCGCAGCTTCAAGCGCGCGGATCGCTTCGGTTGAAGCCTCAACGGTCATATAAAACTCTCCGACGCTGCCCAGCTTGAGAGGCTCTTTGGCAAACCGTTTCTCTAGTTGACGAGCCAGCCTGATCGCCTCATTGCGATAACCGCGGATCGAGACGGCCTGTGGAATGCGGATCACGGTCTCTTCGAAGAACTGGTCGGTCACCGGATCGGGAAGAGCGGCGATCGCTTTACTGAAATCGGCTACTGCTTTCTCGATGTTATTTTGATTGAGTTGAACTTCGGCCAGTTGCGCCCAGCTGGCCACGATCGCTTCGCGAGCTTTCTGGGATTGCGCGGCAATGTTGTTTGTTTTGAGGAATTTTTGCAGCGCGGTAATACGCGCCGCGGGGTCTTCGACGGCGAGTGCGGCCTCGATTGAGCCGGGAGCAGGAGACGTTGATCCTTGTTGTGCCAACGCTGAGTTGCCAGAGAGCAACAAACAAACTATCACAACAAATGTTACCAATTCGATTCTCATGAAGCTTCCTCGCCCGATCAAAAACTTAACTCGCTTGTTTCAAACCCTTCCATCAGCATTTCTTAAGGATCTCGAAAGTGAAAATAGTATGCTCTCGGCGATACAAAGTAAAACGCCGGTGCGGTCGCATCATTTTACCCGCGCGATGAGAACGCCTCCAATGATTAAACTTGCACCGATGCCCTGCAGCCAGGTCGGTCTTTCACCCAGGAGCGGCCAGGCCGCCGCCACCGCGATCACCGGGATTCCGCAGCAATAGATCGTCGTGCGGACCCCACCAATCAACCTGACGCTCCGGTTATAGAGCAGATAGCAGATCACCAGTGCGAGGACGGCTGAATAGAGGATCCCAAGAAAGGCCGTCCAGCCGACCCGAGACCAATTGGTCTGCCACAATCCGGGCAATCCGATTAAGAGTAACCCCGGCGCGCCAGTGATCAGCGTCAGGGTAGTAACACGTAATGACGACAGATTGCCGCCCAGCGAGCGCAATCCCAGAACGTAAACGGCCCAGCAAACAACTGAAGCAAACACCATCACATCACCGGTAATGGTGTGCGAAGAGATCGCTGCGCCCCGCGTGAACATCACGACGGTAACTCCGGCCAATGCCAGAGCCAGTCCGCAGATCGTCCGGCGCGTGATGCGCTCCAGTCCGATCAATCCGCCTCCGAGCGCAACCAGGACCGGCGCCGTAGTTAGAATCAATGAACTATTGGCCGATGTTGTGCGCGCGAGCCCGCCGGCAAAGAGGATCTGATAAATCGTGTTTCCGACCAGCCCCAACCACGCGAACTTCGGAAGACTTCCGGCCGGAAACGAACAATCTCCTTCGCGCCATCGCAACAGCAGGATCAAAAGGGCGGTCGCGACGGTAAAGCGAATAGCTGTGAACGGAAGAGGACCAATCTGTGCGAGAGCCGTTTTAATCACGGCAAAATTGACACCCCAGATGAGGACGACGAGGAACATCGTCAGGTCCGGCGTGGCAATTTGAGTGAATCTATGGGGAGATTGAGTTCGCGTGGGGTTCAATCAGATTAAGCCGGTTTCAGGTAGCCGCCCCGTCTTGAACAGCTCCGCGAAGATGAGACCGCAAAACACGCGGAAGAGACCGGACACTTCGCTGCCGTCTCTCTCTTCCGCGCGCTCCGCATCCATTCAAGGGTCTGGTCAACAGCCGGGTCAAGAGCCGGGACTTGAGATCGATCAAAATTCCAACTTACTCAGATAATCGTAGCTGACCTTGAGACTATCGAACGGCGATCCCGGACATTGATCCTGTTCGACGATGAAATATTTCACCCCGGCCTTTTTACTCTGCGCAAAGAGCTCCTTGAAATTGATCGTGCCCTTTCCGACCTCGGTGAAAAATCCCTTCGGAGTATTGTCCATATCCTTGACGTGGAAGGCGACGAAGCGATTCGGATACTTGCTCATATAAGCGAGCGCATCCTGATTGCCTTTCTTGATCCAGTACAAATCCAGCTCCATCTTGACCAGGTTCTTGTCGGTATTAGCCAGCAAGAGGTCATAAGGCATCTGGCCGTCGATGGCGACAAATTCGAAGTCGTGATTGTGATAGGCGAATTCGATCCCGGCCTTCTTACATGCCTCAGCCGCTTTGTTGAACGTCTCTGCGTGATGTTTATAGTCATCGAGTGTCTTGCGATCCTGCGGATTGAGGTAGGGACAGACCATCAGCTTGTGACCGACGATCTTCGCAGACTCGACCGATTGATCCAATTTCGCCTGAAGGTCGGTCAGCGGAACGTGAACCGAGGGAGCTTCCAATCCGCAACGACCGAGGACCTCTTTGACCTGCTGTGGCGTGCGATTGTAGTAACCCGCGAATTCGACCTGTTTGTATCCGATCGCCGCGATCTTTTGGAGCGAGCCGTCAAAGTCTTTGGCCATCTCGGCACGGACCGTATAAAGCTGAACGCCGATCTTGCTGAGTTTGGCCGCGGCTTTGATCTCAAACGGGTTGAGGCCCGCGAAGGCCAGCGCGCCAATCGTACTGCGGGTTGCGGTGTTGAGAAAGGTTCTGCGATTGATCATCGTGATTTCCTCCGGTGGTTAAGAGAAGATTCGGACTCCGAGCTCAAAGGTAGCCGATTCAATCTCCATCAGTCTGGTTAAGTCATCGATCTTGATCATTTGAGGGTAATTCCCAGCAAAACTTCTCGTCGAGAATTGAGTGTTGGATCTTCCAGAAACAACACCCTGTAAATTGCCGTCGAACAATACGAATCGTCTTCCTGCCATCTTTTTGATTGAGGGGATTAGACCTCACCTCGCGAAGTAATTCAATGCTACATCAAACTTACCGGATCTACTTCAATCGTGATCATTCTCAGATCCCCTCCGGCCTCTTTGATCTCCAACATCGCCGCATCCAACGCTTCCCTCGCCTGCCGCCGATAGCGCGTCTTGATCAAGACTTGCAAGCGGTGCTCGCCTTTCAATCGCGCCATCGGCGCCGGCGCCGGACCGAGCACGCGCAAGACCTTCTCGCCATCCGCGGCCTTGATCAATCTGGTTAAATCGGCGGCTATGCCGGCGGCTTTGGCAAAATCGGCATGCTTGACGATGACGTTAATGAGGGCGACGAACGGGGGATAGCGCATATTACGGCGGAAATTGATCTCGTACTCGTAAAATTTCTGGTAGTTCTGTTCACGCGCGTAATCGAGCGCATAATGTTCTGTGTGATAGCTCTGGATGATCACCCGGCCCGCTTTTTCGCCGCGCCCGGCGCGGCCCGCGACCTGCGTCAGCAACTGAAACGTTCGTTCGGCGGAACGAAAGTCAGGCATGCCCAACCCCGCGTCCACGGAGACGACGCAGACCAGCGTCACGTTATGAAAGTCGTGGCCCTTGGCGATCATCTGGGTGCCGACCATGAGGTCAATCTCGCCGCCGGCAAATTCGTTGAGCAGTTTTTCGAATGCGCCGCGGCGGCGCGTCGTGTCTCGATCAAGGCGCGAGATACGCATCTTCGGATACATCTCTTTGAGCAAGGACTCGATCTGTTCGGTCCCTTCGCCGAGGTAATAGATAAACGGTCCTTCGCATTCCGGGCAGCTGCGCGGAACGCGCTCCTGATAGTTGCAGTAGTGACAGACCAATCGCGACTCGCTCTTGTGATAGGTCAGCGTCACATCGCAATTGAGACAACGCGCCGTATGTCCGCAGCTGCGGCAAAGCGTGAAAGACGAATAGCCCCGCCGGTTGAGCAGCACCAGCGTCTGCTCATTTCGCTCGTAGTTCTCTTTGATCGCGGCTTTCATCTCGTCGGAGAAGACCTGTTGTTTGCCGTGCCGCGTGAAGACCACGCGCATATCGGTCACTTCGACATTGGCCAATGCCCGGCCGCCGAAACGCTCGTCGAGCTTGAGGTAGTGATACTTGTCGGTATGGGCGTTGTGAAAAGACTCCATTGAGGGCGTCGCGCTGCCCAGGATGACGACCGCATTGGCGCGATTAGCGCGCATGATCGCCGTATCGCGGCCGTGATAGCGTGGCGACTCTTCCTGCTTATAAGAAGCTTCGTGCTCTTCATCGATGACGATGAGGCCGATCTTTTCGAGCGGCGCGAAGATGGCCGAGCGCGCCCCGATACAGACCCGCGCCTCTCCCTGCCGGATGCGATTCCATTCGTCCAATCGTTCGCCATCCGAGAGCGACGAATGCAGGATCGCAACGGCATCGCCGAAATGCGCGCGCAAGCGCCGGGCAAACATCGGCGTCAAAGAGATCTCCGGCACCAGCATCAAGGCGGTCTTACCCTGGCTGAGCGCGGCGCGCATGGCGCGCATATAGACCTCGGTCTTACCGCTGCCGGTCACACCGTGCAACAGAAACGCCGCATATTCGCCCCCGTTCAGTTTTTCAGAGATGCGATCAAGGGCCGATTGCTGCTGTGAGGTGAGGGTCAACCCGGTTCCATCACCGTTGTCATGCTTGAGGTGCGCGAGCGGATCACGGCGGACCTCACGCGTGAAGACTTCGACGTAGCCGCGTTTCTCCAAGGTGCGAATGACCGATGCGCTGACGCTCGCCAATTCGGCCAGTTGTGCAAAGGCAATCGGTTCCGATGAATCGAAGAGCACCTTGATCACCTTCTCCTGCTGTTCGCTGAGCGGTTTGCTGCCCTCGATCGGCGCGCGTTCGATCAACTTGACGGCTTGTTGCCGTTTCGGCTTGACCTGGGCGGATTGCATCTGACGGGTGATCGTGACGTAGCCCGCGCGCTCCAGCTCGCGGATCACGGCCGCCGCCCGCGCTTTATTGAAATGTTTGGTGAGGGCGCTCGCGGTGATCATTCCCTCTTCGGCGACGAACGCCAAAGCCTGCATTTTTACCGATGATTGCGAACGTTTGGCTGCAGAGCTTGCCAGTGCGGCGCGGCCTTCGCCGGTGATCGAGACGATCGTTTCAGCCTCGGCATTGATGCCGGCCGGCAAACACATCTTGATCGCCTCGCCCCAGGGCGCATAGTAGTAATCCGCAATCCATTTTGTCAGGTCGAGCAACTCGGGGGTGACGAGGGGCTCGGTATCGAAAAGCTCCTCGACATCTTTGATCTCGTACCCTTCCGCATCCTGCCCTGTCTCTTCGAGCCGTTCATAAATCTCGACGATGTAACCCGTCAGCAATTGTTTGCTGAAAGGCACGAGGACACGGCAACCTGGTTTCGCGCTTGCCGCAAAGCTCTCGGGCAAACGATAGGTGAAAGTTTGGTGAACGTTCAATGGGATGGCAATTTCAGCGAACATCGGCTGTGAGCTTAGAGTCTTGTCGTTTCCAAGTCAAAGAGGAGTGGCCGAAAGACACAAAAATAGCGAACCAGACGAAAGACCGGCAGGTTTTCATTCGTTTCGCTATTATTATACATTCTATTTGCTTTATCGCTTTATTTGATAGACGCGGTACTCGCCGTGATCAATCACCCGCGGGTACAACCGCTCAAAATAACTCTCCTCGATCTGCAACTGCGATCGTTCAACCGGACCAATGATCACGTAATCGACGCCCAAACGAGAAATGGGCTCGGCGGCGCCCGATCCGCCCCGATAGATCGTCTGGACTTCACTTTCACGCTGTCTGTAATCGATTCCATGTGTCCACAGATGGCCCGGATAGCCCATGACCGATCGCCGCCCCGATAACGCCACAACGGAGTTATGGATCGGAGCGTGCAGTATCAGCGAATGTGGCGGCGTCTTTTCACGCAGGAGTGCGGCGACATCAAGCTCTTCCTGACCGAAGAGCAGAACATTTTCTGTTGGTGAAAGGCCGCGCCAGACATCGAGCGCACCTGAAAACGTCAGCGTCGCCACGAGAACGGCTGCCAGAACGCGTAAGAGCGCCAAGCGCCTGGTCAATAAATATGCCAAGGTTGCAGCAACCAGCGGACTGGAGACCAATGACCAATAGACCAGAACCTTGATATTGTCCCACGCCCATGGAGCGAGCAACACCAGGTTGGGAACAATGAACCAGAGCAAAAATGGAAGATAGAAGATCTGGGTTCGGATCGAGATCAATTTCGGGATAATCAAAGCCGCGAACAGAAGGAGGATAAAGACTCCGGCATTTACCATCCAAAACATCGCCGGGTTCGACTCTCCCGCATCCCATCCGACCTTCAATTCAAATAACTTGTTTCTGACTTGTGTTCCGCTCAACCAGAGCGCTTGCGGCCCGGCGAGAACAGCAATTGGCACGAAGAAAGCGATCCATTCCCGCGACCTCCGGCAAAGGACCGCAACAACACTCGCGAGCATGACGGCAAAAAAACCATGTGCGTGCAGCATCGGCAGCAATCCGGCCAGGCCTCCAGCGGCCAGCAGATAGCGACGAGTGACGGATTGCGGGTTTGAAAGGCGGTCGGATTCGCTCGATTCGCGATCCTCAAAAGCCATCCACCAGAGCGTAATAATCAGCGCGACGAACGGCAATCCGAAGAGCAGCGAACGCTGCGGAATGAGCAGCGTGGTGAAGACGTTTCCCCAACGGAGCGGAATCTTTTCATCCGACGACAGAATCAGGTCCGCATTCATCGTGTAAGTGCTCGGCAGCCGCGCGAGGAGTGCGACCAACCCTTCTTTCGCCCGGTTATGATCATCGAAGAACTGCCCAAGATCGCGGAAGAAATTGATGAAACCAAACCCGCCATTGAAAAAGAAGATGACCGGGGCGAGACGGGCTGCAATGCGACTGTTGACCAGCTGCATTGTCATGAGATCGATCAACCCAACGAGTGAGAGCGAAAGAGTGAGGTTCTCGACCCCAAAAGCCGTCCGCCAATCCGCGCCGCACCGCATAAAAAATGCCGTGAGAAAATCGATCAGGAAGGGATAGGTAAATTTCAGACCGGCAAAAATGGGGCTTTGCGGCGGCAGGTTATCTCCATAAGCGAATGACGTGATGACGCTGAAATGGAACGGCAGATCCCCAAAGTTATTGGCCGGCGCCGTATGCATCCCATCGGGATAAATCATGATTACCCGACTGAATAACCAGGCGAGCAGGCCGGCCCAGGCGGCATAATAGATAAGGTCGAACCGGCCCCAGCTGATCGCCCTGAACTCTTCGAGGAGACGACTGGGCTCAGTCACGCGAAACAAAGCAATCAGCCCCGCAGCCAAGATTAAACCGGTCAAACCAATCGAGAGTGCGTTGAGACCGAACAAAAGTGAGAGCAAGAACCCGATCCAGGCTACTGCAGCCAAGCCCACGACCGAACCCGCACAGAATCGCGCCGGAAGGGGGATGCGCCTCGCGATCAGAGAGGTTAGTAATGTCCCATTCGCAACCGCGAGCAACGTGATCAAGATGACGATCAATGTTCCCATCAAAGTGTGTATATCTGTCGAGGGCGGATTTCTCAAGTGCCGATAGCCATTTGTCAGAAGACCGACATTCAAGGCAATAAGATTGCGCTAACCTCTCCCAATGGATCTCCGTTGTCGAAGCAACGGCGCCTGACTGAGAGGCATCTTGACCACGTCAGCGATTGGCCTTTATAGTTAAGTCGCTATTGAAGTGATACCAGCGCAACATCGGTTCTTAGAAAATTGAAGGAGGAAAAGTGAACGACACTGGCAAAGAAGAATTTGATCAAACCGATCAAGACCGAGCAACAGCAGGGTTCACAGTAAAGAAGGAGGCGGAAGCTAATCTTCCAACGGAATTAGGCCCCTTTCGAATTGTGGGGTTTCGCAGTACGACCAGCGATGAAGAGTTTGTGGCGCTGGTCAAAGGCGAGATCGATCCTGAAAAACCAACGCTCGTTCGCATTCATTCACAATGCCTGACGGGAGATGTTTTCCATTCTCTGAAGTGCGATTGTGGACCGCAATTGCGGCGTGCGATGGAAATGATTCAGGAAGAGGGTTCCGGCATTATCGTCTATCAACAGCAGGAGGGACGCGGCATCGGTATTGTCAATAAGATTCGCGCCTATGCGCTCCAGGATCTTGGCGCAGATACGATTGAAGCCAATCTCCGCCTGGGTTTTGGCATTGACCAGCGCGAATATACTCAATGCGCTGAGGTGATCAAGTTACTTGGTGCTCGGCGTGTGCGTTTGATGTCGAACAACCCGGATAAACTCCGCGCGATACGTGACGCCGGGCTTGAAGTCGTTGAACGCGTCCCACTGGAGATCAAAACGAAAGAGCAGGCATTCAAATACCTGCTCACTAAAAAGGAGAAGATGGGCCATCTTTTAAGATTGAATGGGATATTCTGAGCTCGACCGTGGCCTTTTCGTCATGGCGGCGCCTGTGCCGCATGACGAAAAGGCCACAGTCAGCAGTGATTTTCAATCTCGTCACTCAACTCTAATGTTGAAAATATCAGGTGCTCGGCATCGGCAGGTTAACCTGGAGTTAACCGATTATGCGGAACTTTTTCTTTTGATAAAAAGCTCTTCTTCCTCTTCCCACCTTCATCCTTCGTCCTCTCTTTCGCCTCTCTCTACCTTATTCATCCTTTTCACCATCTTGTATACCATCGGCATCGGCAATCCGACGACGTTGGAATAATTGCCTTCGATCCGTTCGACAAAACGCGAGGCGCAGCCCTGAATGCCGTAAGCTCCGGCCTTATCCAGAGGTTCGCCGGTCGAAACATACCAACTGATCTCCTCCTCACTCATTGCGGCGAATTCAACGAGAGTCGAAGCGATCTCTGAGATGGCCTTTCCGTCGCGCAGCAGTGTGACTCCGGTCAGGACCTCGTGCCATTGCCCGCTCAAAGCCCGCAGCATCCGCGTGGCGTCTTCGGCATTTTCCGGTTTGCCGGCGATTTCATCACCGATGACCACAGTCGTGTCCGCACCAAGAACCAATTCACCGTCTCGCGCTACGGTGCGGGCTTTTGCTAGCGATAATCGCAAAACGTAATCTCGTGGTGATTCGCCGGGCAAGACGCTTTCATCAATATCAGCAGCTCGAACGGTGAATTCGATTCCGGCGGAACGGAGCAACTCGGCGCGGCGCGGCGAGGCGGATGCAAGAATCAACATATTGAATTCAGGACTTATTTGACTCGGCTGGTTTTACGTTTGATGAAATCCATCATGACATATTCGCCGAGGCTGAGACTGGTCGTAAAATAGGCCTTACCACGCGCCACCTCGGTCATCTGTTTGACGAAATCGACAAGATAATAATCATCCGTCAGCATAAAGGTGTTGACGATAATTCCGGAACGGCGACATTGCGCGCCCTCGGCGAGGGTCGCTTCAACGATCATCGGATCGAGCCCCATCGAGTTTTTGTAAAGCCGGCGGCCGGAATTGTCTTCTTTCTTCGAACGCGGACTATAAGCGTTGCGGAAATTATCGCCCTCGACAAACAACGCGGAAGGCTTGCCGTCGGTGATCATAATGATTTGTCGCATATCTTTACGTTGCGACATCAAGATGCGGCGCGCGAGTTTCAGCCCCTCACAGGTATTGGTGTGATATGGACCAACCTGCACATTTGCCAGTTTCTCCAGCGGCACTTCTTCCGCCGAATCGTGGAAGAGCACCAATCGCAGGCTATCGCCGGGATATTGGGTGCGAATCAGATGAGCGAGCGCCAGAGCGACGCGTTTGGCCGGGGTGAATCGATCTTCACCGTAAAGGATCATCGAATGAGAGCAATCGAGCATGAGGACGGTCGCGCACGATGATTGATACTCGGACTGATGGACCATCAGATCTTGATAGTCCAGACTGAGCGGCACTCCGGGCGAGTTCGAATCCTTGGTCCGGGCAATGGCGTTGAGCAGGGTCCCGGTAATATCCAGATTGAGCGTATCGCCGAATTCGTAATGCTTCGATGATTCGTAGGCTTCGACGCCGGTTGCCAGATAATTGGTATCGTGATGGCCGAAGGAGGATCGGCCCAGGCTCGCCATGAGATTCTTGAGCGTCTTATATCCGAGGAAATCGATTCCTTTTTCGGTAATTTCGAACTTGATATGAGGCTTCTCGTAATTCTCCGTCTTGCCTCGCCCCTGTTGCTGCCGTTGGCGTGCCTGACGGGACTCGCCGTCTTCGCCGTCTTCGCCGAAGAGAGCCTCGATCTCGTTCGGATCGCCCTGCACCCTCAAATAGCCTTCCTGTAACAGACGCTGAATCAACTGGTCGATCAACTCTTCGAGCCGCTCATTGCGCGCATTTCCGTTCTCGTCAAAGAGCTGTTGATACTGTTCCTGGTCGAGCAGGCCCGAATTGCGCAAAGCCTCACGAATCGCCCGTCGCAACGATTCGAGCGCATCATCCGGATCGACATCGTTAAATTCGTCGTAATCCCAATCACGCGCCCACCGTTGATAATGTTTGCGAAATTGATCTTCGAACCCGCTTCGCAAGAGGTGATCGGAGAGTGCTTCCATCAACTCGCTGAGGCTGATGTCATCCCAGCTCTGGCCGTTCCATTTTGAATATTTGGTAAATCGCATACTCAGTTCACTTTTCCCCCGCTCCAATCATCGAAGATTTGTTTGCGGGAAGATTTTTCCGGAGCCGCTTGACTATATTTCGCCTTGCCGCGCTCTTCATTGCGCGCCACTTTCTTTTGCGCATGCAATCCTTCGAGCACCAGCTCGCAAGCGGCAATCATGGTCGCAGGAGCTTCATCCTCGATCCGGCCGGTTCGCGCCGCATCGAGCAACCCTCTCACTTTGCCGAGTTCTTGAATCGTCTCCTTATCATTCATGGAGTCGCTTAAAGTGAGCGTCTTGCCCTGATTGAAATAATCCGTCACCTGGCGAAAATCGATCCCGCTGTATCGTTCGGCGAAGACCTCGGCGCAGGCCTTGCGAATGAGGTCCTTGGCGATTCGCTCTGCACCCACCTGTTCGCCTTCATATTCGAGTTCGATCTTGCCCGTGATCGATGGAATCGCGGCATAAACGTCACCGATGCGCGGAGCAGCCTGCGCTTCAGAGTTGACCAGGCTACGCCGTTCAGCATTCGACACAGCGCTCTCCATCAACGTGATGGGCAGCCGCTGACTGACGCCCGAACGCTTGTCGATGCGCTTGTCGCTGCGGGCGATGAAAGCGACATGCTCGATAATTTCACGGATCAAATCCGGAATCTTGAATGCCAGCCGCTCATAATAGGAACCGTCGTAATCTTTATAACGATTGGTCCATGCTTCCTGACTTGTGATCTTCATTCCAAGCTGGAGCGAATTCGGATAGTGCGTTTGAATCTCGGCGCCGATGCGGTCTTTGAGCGGCGTGATGATCTTGCCGCGCGCCGTGTAATCTTCCGGATTCGCCGAAAAGACCAGGAGCACATCGAGCGGCAGGCGGACTGGATAGCCCTTAATCTGCACGTCGCCTTCCTGCATGATATTGAACAGTCCGACCTGAATCTTTCCGGCGAGATCAGGTAACTCATTGATCGCGAAGATGCCGCGGTTGGCACGCGGAAGCAGACCGTAATGGATCGTCAATTCGTCGGAGAGCAGATGTCCGCCGCGTGCCGCTTTGATCGGATCGACATCGCCGATGATGTCGGCGATCGTGACGTCCGGCGTCGCCAGTTTTTCGACATAACGCTGACTGCGTTTGATCCATGCGATCGGTGCGCCATCTCCCATTTCGGCAAGAAGCTGCCGGCCATAAGCGCTGATCGGTAAGAACGGATCATCGTTGACCTCGGATCCCTCAAGCGCCGGGATCTCGTCATCCAAAAGATTGGTCATTGCGCGCAGGATCCGGCTCTTGGCCTGCCCGCGCAGCCCAAGCAAAATCATATTGTGCCTTGACAGCAAGGCGTTGACGATCTGCGGGATGACCGTATCGTCATAGCCGACTATTTTCGGAAAAAGCCCCTCACCCGTTCGCAATTTGGTGATCAGATTGCGGCGTATTTCGTCCTTGACTGAACGACGTTGATAGCCCGATTTCTTTAGCTCGCCAAGTGTTCGTGATTTTGACATGCCTCCGGAAGACCTCAAAAGATAAATTTCGATAATCGAGTTTGATCAGTATGATGGAAAGAGATATTCAATGCGAGCCCTGATCTTACCCTCCACTATCGAGCGGCGCAAGCGGTCATCCGGAAAGAAAAAAGGGCCGCCTTTTCAGCAGCCCTTAATGAATGAATAAACTGACTTAACGGTTTATCAGCTTAGTTATTGCGGTTTTTAATCAGTTGATATAATGCACCGCCACCGCCACCAATCAACGCACCGACTCCAGCTCCTTTACCACCACCAACTGCTCCACCGACACCTGCTCCGATCGCCGCGGGTGCAGCAATCGTCAACACCTTATTGAGCGTAGAGCCTTTCTTACGCGGTGCAGGACTTGACGCGACTACCTGTTGTTGTGCAAATCGAGTACCGGAAGTAGCCGGCCTCAAGCTGCTGCTGCTCACCGGCACCGACTGCGAATTCATCTTCGCTTTATACCCATCCGCATACCCGTCCTTAAATCCATCGTTGTATCCGGCCCGCTCGGTCGTAACAACGCTCGAAGCCTGGAGGGCCGTTCCGGCGTTGTAACCATCCGTGTAACCGGTTTTGAAATCGCTCAGGTAGAAAGCTTGATCTTCTTTCGCTGCCTGAGTCGACGAGATTTGATTCGGCTGGACTAACGTTGCTTTATTTTCTTCGGCCGCATTCGTTTTCGGGGTGTCAGCCATACGCCCGAAGGCGAAGCCTGAAAGCAACAGGACGCCAGCAATTGTGATCGCGATCAATCTTTGACGTTTTGTCATCTTTCCTCCTTAAGGTGAAATTCGGGGCAGAATTGCCAGTCCAAACTGCAAGTGCGATGCCGCACTCGATTAAAAATCTTTCGCCGGACAAGTGCTGCTATTCCGAAAGATACGGAAATGATTGATAAAATTGAAGGTTTTAATGATCCGGCGAGCGCCTCATATCGAATGCATCCAATACTGGACTGCACGATAAGGTCTACAGCCGAGCATTAATGACCGCCGGATGAAAATTCAGATGAAATTTTCAGACGAAATTTAGGTGAAACCTTTTTCGATGGCTGAACACTAACCTTCATCACACATCGCAAGGCAGTTCCGCAGACAGGTTAAGGAACCCGAAATTTTGCAAGGAGAGATGAGATGGTTAAAAAAAATTGGCTTCGAATGATGATTTTGCTGTCGGCGCTCGCGTGCTTGATGAGCGTTTCGGCTGTTGCCCAACGCAGTGAGCGCGAAGAAAGAGGGCTGGCCTGTAATGATAACTGGAACGGCAACCATGCATCGCACTGCGTAATTAAGGAACAGACTATTAACGCAACCGGCGGCAAGCTTGATATTGATGGAAATAAGAACGGCGGGATTGCGGTGAAGGGTTGGGATCGCAATGAGATATTAATCCGCGCCAAGATCCAAACCTGGGCCGACACGGATGCCGAGGCACGAGGACTCGCCGATCAAATTCGGATCGAGACGGGCGGCGGTCGGATCCAGGCGGCGGGCCCCGACCAGGGGAATCATCGAGGTTGGGCGACCAGCTTCGAGATCTCCGTTCCACGCAATTCTAGTCTCTCGCTCAAAACTCATAATGGCGGAATCAGCATCTCCGACGTGCGCGGTGAGATCGATTTCAGCGCGCTCAACGGCGGGGGTTCGCTCAAACGGCTCTCCGGAGATGTGAAGGGCCAAACAACCAATGGTGGTCTTTCGATTGAGTTAGCGGGAGATCGCTGGGACGGCGCCGGCATGAACGTCAGAACGACCAACGGCGGGGTCAACATGCATATCCCCGAAAACTATTCGGCGCATCTCGAGACAGGTACGATCAATGGCGGGATGAACGTCAACATTCCAATCACGGTCACGGGCAAGATTGAGCGCGATCTTTCGGTCGATCTCGGCTCGGGCGGCACAACGATTCGCGCCACCACGACCAATGGCGGTGTGACAATCAGACGTTAATCATCAGGGAGTCCAAAAGACGAGAGAATTAAGAAGGGGGCGAAACCCGGAGGTTCGCGCCCTTCTTTATT
>Ga0081539_10001412_pt1 | contig 30632 bp, 30 predicted proteins | sample TabmetS4T2R2_FD_71023 | JGI IMG/M metagenome (GOLD analysis project Ga0081539, IMG submission 71023) | Tabebuia heterophylla rhizosphere microbial communities from the University of Puerto Rico - S4T2R2 | ecosystem: Host-associated > Plants > Roots > Rhizosphere ... | reverse complement strand
GGTGCGTTGGTTGGTGGGGATGGTGGTGGTGGCGACGGCGGTGTAGATGGGGCGGCGGGTGTTGAGGAGTTCTTTGAGGTGGGCTCGGGGGTTGGGCAGCAGCCACGGATGCAACGGCACCAATCCCTCGCGGCGGAGGAGGTGGTCGAGGTCCACGTCGAGGAACACGACGTGATAGGGCTGGAGTAGTTCGGGTACGCCGGGTGCGGTGGGGGTGCCGCCGCCCAAGGCGAGTACCCCGGCGAACTCCGGCAGCAGCTTCTCGAGTAGTTCGCGTTCGGATTGCTGGAACTTCTCCCGCCCGAGCTGGACCACCAACTCACCCGCCGCCAGGCCATGCGCCTGCTCAAGGTCATCGTCGAAGTCCCGGAACGGCAGACCGAGATGACCGGCGGCGAGACGACCAACAGTGCTTTTACCGGACCCGGGCGGACCAACCAGGATGAGTGCGGGACCGGTCACCACTGCTCCTGAAGGGCCTTGAGATACGACTCGGCGTTGCGACGCGTCTCGGCGAGCGAGTCGCCACCGAACTTCTCCAACACCGCCTCGGCCAGCACCAACCCCACCACCGACTCCAACACGACGCCGGCACGCGGCACCGCACACACATCCGAGCGTTGATGGATCGCCACCGCCGGCTCCCCGGTCTGGGTGTCGATCGTCGCCAACGCACGGGGGACGGTGGAGATCGGTTTCATCGCCACCCGCACCCGCACCGGTTCCCCGTTGGTGATCCCACCCTCCAAGCCACCCGCCCGGTTCGTGCGCCGGGAGATACCCGGGTGGGCGGGGTCGATCTCGTCATGCGCGTGGCTGCCCCAGCGGCGGGCGGTGGTGAACCCATCCCCGATCTCCACCCCCTTCATCGCCTGCACCCCCATCAACGCCCCCGCCAACCGCGCATCCAACCGACGATCCCAATGCACATGCGACCCCAACCCCGGCGGCAACCCATACGCCAACACCTCGATCACCCCACCCACCGTGTCCCCCGCCTCCTTGACCGCCTCGACCTCAGCGACCATCACCTCCGTACCCGCCGTACTGAACGCGCGGACCGGGCTGGCGTCGATCACCTCCAGATCCTCCGGCCCGGGCAGCGGCCCGTCGGGGGCCTGCGCACCACCGATGGAGGTGACATGGCTGACGATCTCCACCCCCAACAGTTGACGCAGAAACTGGCGGGCCACCGTACCCACCGCGGTACGAGCCGCGGTCTCCCGCGCACTGGCCCGTTCCAACACCGGCCGGGCGTCATCGAACCCGAACTTCTGCATCCCCGCCAAATCCGCATGCCCCGGCCGCGGCCGAGTCAACCGCTCATTACGCGCCAAACCGGCGAGTTCCGCCGCGTCCACCGGATCAGCCGACATCACCTTCTCCCACTTCGGCCACTCCGCATTCTCAATCCGCACCGCCACCGGACCACCCTGCGTCAACCCATGCCGCACCCCACCCAAAAACTCCGCCCGATCAGTCTCGAAACCCATCCGCGGACTCCGACCCAACCCCAAACGACGACGCGCCAACTGTCTGGCCAGATCACCAGTAGTGACCTCCACCCCAGCAACCATGCCCTCCAACACGGCAACCAACGCAGGCCCGTGCGACTCACCAGCAGTCATCCAACGCAACACTCGTCGATCCTGCCATGCCCGGCCACGGCCCCGATCAGCGGTTACCCGGGCTCGTGGCGGCGATCAGGCCTGGTAGTGCACGTGCCCGTTCAGCGCCGGTCCGTCCGGGGCACCGCAGTGTTGGGTGAAGCTGGCGTCCAACGCGACCAGTCGCCCAGCGAGGTCCCGCCCGATCCGGTAAATGGTGAACTCGGCGTAGTCGTCGTCGCAGCCGAGGCCGTTCGAGATGACCAGGATGCCGGGGCTGCTGGGCGGGCCGTACAGCTGGTTGCGCACGTCCTGGTAGGTGCCCACGGTGAGCGGTGTGCGGTTGGGGCCGTTCAGCTCGACCCTGATGAAGTCGAGACCGCTCTCGGCGTCGATCTTGACGATGTCCTGGTTCTCCCAGACCCTGATCTCGTTGCCCGGGGAGATCCACTCGCCGGACCGCCCGCCGACCGGGTGAGCCCCTTCCTCGGCCTTGAACGTGAAGATGGCGCCCGGCGGATCGCTCGGGGCACCGCTGGCCGCGTTCGCCGTGCCAACCGCCGTCCCGACCAGCATTGCCGTCGCGACAGCGACACGCGTCAGTGCGCGCATGACTTTCCTCCCCCAGTAGTCGTCGGCCACAGGCTATCGGTTGACCCGGCAAGCGGGCTGGCGAAAACGCGGGCCCGGCCAAGGGCGTCGGTGTTGTCGAGGAACTGGTCGACCGCGCCCGTCAGCGGCAGGTCCGGGTCACCGATCGTGCTCATGAGGGCCTTGGCGAACCGCTCCGCGTGGAGCACGCGGTAGGGCCGGTCGTGGAACGGGCGGATGTGCGGGTCGACCGGTTCGGTGAGGCCGGTGTCGTTGTGCAGGGCGGCGACGGCTTCGTACGCGATGGCCAGGTGGTTCTCGCGTGCACGCCAGCCGGTGGCCGCCAGCACGGCCGTGAGTGGGAGCCGCTCCGCGCACGGCAGCGTGGCGAACGCGCTGCCGAGCCACTTGCCGTAGGGCGGGTAGATCCGGTTGATCAGCAGGCACAGCCGCATCAGGTCGCGAACCAGCCGGGCCGCGACGACCGCGGACCCGAGTTCGTCCCCGACGTCACCACAACGACCGACGAAGGGCTCCTCCTGGCTGATCCGTTGCCACTGGCAGGCGAGGACGTAACGCCAGATGTCGTCGGGGTACCAGGCGAGCCGCTCGCGGACCGGCAGGAGCCTGTTCAGCCCGTCGTGGAACACCGCGCCCGCGCCGACCTCGGCGAGCACCTGCGCCGGCGTGGCGAGCCAGTCGGCCGTGGTGATCTCCTGCTCGGGGTCGAAGCCGAGGTGCCCCGTCAGCCATGCGCCGAGGTCGGCGACATCCACGCCGTGCTGGACCGGCCCGGCGCCAGGCCGCATGTGCCGGGTGGATCCCACGCGGACGAAGTTGGTGGGATAGCCGGCGATGTCGGCGGGAAGCCGTTCGGCGAGCAGGTGGGTGATCGCGTCGCCGTGCGCGACGTGGTCGTCGTGGTGCAGGAACAGTTGGAGACGCGGCCCCCAGTCGTGGTCGGTGGACCGCGCGGTGTCGAACCCGAGCACCTCCGAGCCGCGGCCGATGAGGGCCGCGGTGTGGGGCAGTTCGGGGAAGTGGCGGGCCAGCAGCGGTTGTACCGCCTCCCGGTAGAGGAGGCCAGCCAACTCCACTCCGGGGATGAACGCGGGCGGTATGTCGCGGTCAGCAGTCACGAAGCTCTCTCCGGGGGTACGGTCGACCTTGCGTACCCCCGAGCCTGCCTCTCCGGCAACCGTATTTCGGTTGGCACGGCATGGGAGAGTGGGCCGTGGCGAAGATCCATGACGTGGTGATCGACTGCGCGCACCCGGCCTCCCTCGCCCGCTTCTGGGCTGCTGTGCTGGACGACTACGAGGTGGCCCCCTACGACGACGCGGAGTTGGCCCGGCTGCGGAGCAAGGGCATCAATGCCCCGGAGGACGACCCGACGGTCCTGGTCGAGGCCGGGCCCGGGGTTCGACCGCGGTTGTTCTTCCAACTCGTGCCCGAGTCGAAGGTCGTGAAGAACCGCGTCCATCTGGACCTGACCGCCGGCGACCCGGAGGCGGAGGTGGCGCGGCTTGTCGCACTGGGCGCGTCGGTGGTGGCCAGATACGACGGCCGGACCACCCTCACCGACCCGGCGGGCAACGAGTTCTGCGTTCTCGCGAATTAGAATTGACGCTGCACCAAGTGCTCGCCGTGCACAGGACGCAATGCCATCTTCACGTGTTCACCGCTAACGTCAAGGACAGTGGGATTGGCAGGCTCGACATCCTTACACCTGGTACTCCGGTTTCGTCTGCACTCCAACAGCGGAAGTCGTACTGTTCGCCTACGAATACGACACTTGGCGGACGCGGAAGCCACGACTGTTTCGAAGAGTCCGGGCGTGTCCGTTGCTCAGGTGCGGGAACACACGAGGTCCTTGACCATGACGTAGCATTCCTCCGGTTCCGCGGCGTCTTCGTCAAACGAGGTGCAGTACACGTACTGCCTTCTCGAGGAAGCCCGGGCCCTTGACAGGATATCACAATGCGAGCCCAACTTCACCAACCACGATGAAGCGCTTTCCCATCTGCGGGAAGCGGTCGCGATCTACCACAGAATCGGCGCCGCGGAGGCGGCTTCGGCCACTTATCGACTTGCCGAGATGGAAAAGGGGAAACACTGTTCCTACTCCACACACCAAGAAGAGCGGATCCGAGACCACCAGCCAAGACACGCGATACTTTCCTTCCTACTCTCAATAGGAAATCAGCACTACTGGATATTACGCATCAATTTTTATGATCCTTCGACCGTTCGCTTCAACCAGACAGGGTCGCTGATACTGCCATACCCGAGAGAACGACAACATACCGATGTACCAGTCATCGCAAGAGCCCTTACCGCGGCCCGCTACTTTGGTACCGCAGGTTCAGAACCGGAGGGACGGAAATAACGCTATCAAGTAGGTTGACACTAGTAGGGCGGGGCCGTGGGGGATGCCGGACTGCCATTGTCTGCGGACGTGTTTTGGGGCCAGCATCGGTAGGAGCAGGGTGAGCAGTGCTGCCAGTGCGGTGCCTACCGCTACCGCTGGCAGGCCTACCGCGCCCATGATGGCGCCTTGGGTTCCGGATAGTTTGACGTCGCCGGCGCCCATGGCTTGTGGGGATATGGCGTGGATTGTCAGGTAGCACGTGCCCAGGATCGTCGCGCCCAGTAGGGCGTTCTCCGCTACTTGCCAGCCTGCCTGGGTGGAGGCCAGTGCTATCGCGGCGGCTGTGGCCGGGTAGGCCGGTAGCGTCAGCGCGTTTGGTAGGCGGCGGTGTTTCAGGTCCACCCTTGTCAGGGCGATCGTCAGCCAACCGACCAGCAACGGGGCTGGGAGCCACCACCATTGGATGTGGCCGATCGCGGCTTGCCAGGTTGCCACCGTCCACAGTGTCGCCAGAGCCAAAGTCGGTAGTATTTTCCCGGTCTGGGGGAGGATGGGAGTGAGGTTCATAGGTCCAGGGTCCATGGAGGACGGCTGGGACGGCAAGGGAGAGTGCGGGCGAAAGGGACTTTCGTACGGGAAAGTAGCGTTATTCCTTTGTAGACGGAGAGCGTTTGGGTGCCATCAGAGCGGCAGTGGTAGGACTCCGCCTGTCGCGGCGCGTAGGGCGTCGCGCATGGTTTTGCGTGGGGGGTTCTGGCCGGTGAACTGGGCTACCTGGCCGAAAGCCTGGTGCAGCAACATGTCCAGGCCTGTTGCCAGCACACCCCCACGCGCGGCCACCGCTGACGCCAACGGGGTCGGCCACGGGTGGTAGATCACGTCCAGGACGCACGGGGCCAGGGACAGGTCTTCCACCACGGTCGACACCGCGGTGGCGGGGGTGGTGTTCACCAGCACCGACGCTGACGACGCCAGCGCCTGGAAGTCCGTTGACGACCACGCGGAGACCTCGACCTCGAGGCCTACGGCCGTCGCGCAGGCCACCGCCTCGGTTGCCCTCGACACGTTGCGCACCACGACCGTTGCCGATGACACGCCCAGTTCCGCCAGGCCCGCCAGGGCCGCGCACGCCGTGCCGCCCGCGCCGAGGACCACCCCGGTGGGGCCGGGCACCCAGCCGGCCGCTCGCAGCGCCCCGGTCACGCCGTCGACGTCGGTGCAGTCGGCCGCCCAGCCGTTCGGGCGGCGGACCAGGGTGTTCGCCGCGCCGACCGCCCGCGCCCGGGCCGTCGACTCCGTGGCCACCTCCAGTGCCGCGCGCTTGCCCGGCATCGTCACCGACAGGCCCACCCACGACTCGTCCAGGCCGGCCACCAGCGCCGGCACCTCGGACTCCGACGCCTCCAGCCGCGTGTACGTCCAGTTCAGGCCCAACGCCTCGTATGCGGCACCATGCAGCACTGGTGACAGCGAGTGCGCCACCGGCTTGCCGACGACCGCGGCCCGGCGTGGGTCAGTAGGCACCGTTCGCCTGTGCCTTGTCGATGTTCGCCAGGTGCTCGTCGTTCGTGGTCGCGAAGCACGAGTTGCCCTCTTTGTCGCACTTCACGAAGTACAGCCACGTCCCCTCCGCCGGGCCCACCGCGGCGTTCAGCGCGGCGACGCTCGGCGAGCCGATCGGGGTCGGGGGCAGGCCGTTGTTGGCGTAGCTGTTGTACGGCCCGACCTTCTCCCGGTCCGAGTCCTTGGTGCGGATGGCCGGCCGGTCGAGCACGTAGTTGATCGTCGAGTCGTACTGCAGCCGCATGCCGTCGCGCAGCCGGTTGTAGGTCACCCGGGCGACCTTCGTGAAGTCCGGCTCGATCGCCTCCTTCTCCACCAGCGACGCGATGGTCAGGATCTGGTACGGCGTGTAGCCGGTGTTGTCGGCGATCGTCGGCATGTTCGCTGCCTGCAGCTTCTGTGCCGACGCGGTCACCAGCTGCGTCATCAGCTCGTCCGGTGTCGAACCCGGCCGCACGTCGTAGACGCCGGGCACGATCAGCCCTTCCAGCCGCCGCTTCGGCTCGGCCTTGTTGGCGTCGGGAATCGCCCAGTCCGGCACCCCGAGCTTGGCCAGGTCCCCACCTGCGGCCACCGCGCTCAGCTGCTCCGGGGTCACGCAGGTGCTCTTGCCGTTCAGGTCCGCGCACGACGCCTTGGCGAGCATGGCGATGATGCCGTCGACCACCTGGCCGTTCGGCTGGGTGATGCTCTCGAGCTGAGCGCCGCCCTTGATGTCGAACTGGCCCACCTGCGCCTTCGGGTCGACGATCTTGGTGACGGCGGCCGCGCCGGACGCCTTCTTCTTCATCACGTAGTAGCCGGGCTGCACGCCCCGCACCTTCGTGTTGGACTCGGCCGCGACGACGAACGCCCGCGAGCTCGCCACCACGCCGGCGTCGACCAGCGTCGCCCCGATGTCACCGGTCGAGTCGCCGGCCTTCACCTGGATGATGACGTCCTCGGTGCCCTGACCGGCGAAGTCCTCGTAGTCGCCGATGCCGGTGAGCTGCTTGTAGCCGTAGTACCCGCCGACGGCGATCAGCGCGAGCACCACCACCATGCCGATCCACAGCACGGTACGACGCTTCTTCTTCTTGGGTGGTGGCGGTTTTCTGGTGCGGCGCGCACCGCCGTCCCGCACCCGGGGGATCCGTTCCGTGCGGGCCTCGTCGAACAGGTCGAGGTCCTCGTCGTAGTGACTGTCGTGGTAACTCATGGCCGCGGTGCCTCCGGTGGGGTCTGTCGTGCCCGCCCGTCCAGCCAGGCCTGCAGGATCTCGACGGCGGCCGCCTGGTCGACCACCGCCCGCTGTTTCTTCCCCCGCACCCCGCGATCACTGAGCATTCTGGTGGCGCTGACCGTGGTGAGACGCTCGTCCGCCAGCCGTACCGGCACCGGACGCACACGTCGCGCCAGCTGCCGGGCGTAGGACGTGGCGATGGCCGCCGCCTTGCCATGGCGGGCCGCGAGCGTCCTGGGTAAGCCAACCACTACTTCGACCACCTCGTGCTCGACAACGAGCTCGGCCAGGCGGTCAAGGTCGCTGCCCGAGCGTTCGTCGCGAGACAGCGTAACCAGTGGCGTCGCGAGGACCGGAGCCGGATCACTGATCGCGACCCCAACTCGTACAGATCCAACATCAACGCCCAGCCTGCGGCCGGGCCCCGGATCACCGTGGCCCGGCCGGTCAGGTTCCGTCACGTGCCCGCCTGGTCGATCGCCTCGCGCAGCGCCGCCACCGCGTCGGGCACGCCCGCCGGATTGCCGCCGCCGCCCTGCGCGAGGTCGGGCTTGCCGCCGCCACGACCGCCGATCGCGGGCGCGAACGCCGGCACCAGCTTGCCCGCCGCGAAACCCGCGTCACGCGCGGACGCGGTGGTCGCCACCACGAAGTTGACCTTCGGGCCGTCCGCGGAGAACAGCGCCACCACGCCGGACCGGTTACCGAGGCGGTTGCGCACCTCACCCGCGAGCTGGCGCAGGTCGTTGCCGCCGACGCCGTCGGGCGCCGCGACCGCCACCAACGCCGTGCCGCGGATGTCCTCCGCCTGCTCCGCGAGCGTGCCCGCGGACGCCAGCAGCTGGCCCGCACGCAGCTTCTCCAGCTCCTTCTCCGCCGCACGCAGCCGCTCGACGGTCTGGCCGATGCGCTCCGGCAGCTCCTCCGGACGCACCTTGAACTGCTCCGCCAGCTGCCCGACCAGCACGTGCTCACGCGCGAGGAACCGGAACGCGTCCAGCCCGACCAGCGCCTCGACGCGGCGCACCCCCGCGCCGATCGACGCCTCGGAGAGCAGCTTGACCACGCCGATCTCACCCGAGCGGTGCACGTGCGTGCCGCCGCACAGCTCCTTCGAGTAGTCACCGATGGTGATGACGCGGACCTTGTCGCCGTACTTCTCGCCGAAGAACGCGATCGCGCCCTGCTTGCGCGCCTCGTCGAGCGTGGTGATCTCCGCACGCACGCCATAGTCGTTCAGCAGCACGTCGTTGACCTCGTCCTCGACGTCCGCCAGCACGCTCGGCGGCACCGCGCCGCCCGGCGAGGTGAAGTCGAACCGCAGCCGGCCCGGCGCGTTCAGCGAACCCGCCTGCGCCGCCTGCGTGCCGAGCGCGCGCCGCACGCCCGCGTGCACGAGGTGGGTCGCGGAATGCGACCGGGACACGGCGCGCCGGCGGGACGGGTCGACCTCCGCGTGGATGGTCGAGTCGAGCAGCAGCTCACCGGAGACGACCTTGCCGCGGTGCACGTTCAGGCCCGCGACCGGCGACTGCACGTCGTGCACCTCGACCACCACGCCGTCGCCGACGAGCTTGCCGGTGTCCGCGAGCTGGCCACCGCCCTCCGCGTAGAACGGGGTGCGGTCGAGCACGACCTCGACCTCCGCGCCCTCGCCCGCCGAGACCGCCGGCTGGCCGGCGGCGATGAGGCCGACGACCCGCGACTCGGTCGCCAGCTCGGCGTAGCCGAGGAAGTCGGTCGTGCCGTGGTTGTCCAGGATCGACCGGTACGCGCCGCCGTCCGCGTGGCCGACCTTGCGGGACGCCGCGTCCTGCTTCGAGCGTTGGCGCTGCTCGGTCATGAGGCGGCGGAAGCCCTCCTCGTCGACCTTCAGGCCCTGCTCGGACGCCATCTCCAGGGTCAGGTCGATGGGGAAGCCGTACGTGTCGTGCAGCTGGAACGCCTTGTCGCCCGCCAGGACCGTGCCGCCGGTGGACTTGGTCTCCGACGCCGCGAGGTCGAAGATCTTCGACCCGCTCGACAGCGTCTGGAGGAACGTGTCCTCTTCCTGGCGCACCACACCGTCAATACGGTCGAACTGCTCGACCAGTTCAGGGTAGGCGGGGCCCATGGTGTCGCGGACGACCTTCGCGAACTCGCCGAGCACCGGCTCGTTCACGCCCAGCAGGCGCACCGACCGGACGATGCGGCGCAGCAGGCGGCGCAGCACGTAACCACGCGCCTCGTTGCCCGGCGTGACGCCGTCACCGATGAGCATGACGCCCGACCGGGCGTGGTCCGCGATGACCCGGAACCGTACGTCGTCGACGTGGTTGGCGCCGTAGCGGCGGCCGGACATCTCCTCCGCCCTGGTGATCACCGGGCGGACGAGGTCGGTCTCGTAGACGTTGTCCACGCCCTGGAGCAGGTACGCGACGCGCTCGATGCCCATGCCGGTGTCGATGTTCTTCGCCGGCAGCTCACCGATCGGCTTGTGACCCACCTTCGGGGACAGCTCGCCGCGCTCGTCCTGCATGAAGACGAGGTTCCAGATCTCCAGGTAGCGGTCCTCGTCGACGACGGGACCGCCGTCCTTGCCGTGCTCGGGGCCGCGGTCGAAGTAGATCTCCGAGCAGGGACCGCCGGGACCGGGCACGCCCATGTCCCAGTAGTTGTCCTTGCCGTCGCGGCGCTGGATGCGCTCGTCGGGCAGGCCCGCGACCTTGCGCCACAGCGCGATCGCCTCGTCGTCGGTCTCGTAGACCGTCACCCAGATCCGGTCGGGGTCGAAGCCGTAGCCGCCTTCGGACTGGCTGCCCGTCACCAGCTTCCAGGCGTGCTCGATCGCCCCTTCCTTGAAGTAGTCGCCGAAGGAGAAGTTGCCCGCCATCTGGAAGAACGTGTTGTGGCGGGTGGTCTTGCCGACCTCGTCGATGTCGCCGGTGCGCACGCACTTCTGCACGCTGGTCGCGCGCGGGTACGGCGGCGGCTCCTCACCGAGGAAGAACGGCTTGAACTGCACCATCCCCGCGTTCACGAACAGCAGGTTCGGGTCGTCGAGGATCAGCGAGGCACTGGGCACCAGGGTGTGCCCGTTGCGCGTGAAATGGTCGGTGAATCGCTTGGAGATCTCGTGTGTCTGCACGGTCGGGTCCTTGAGGTCGAGAAGGTGGAAGGGTCCGGCACGGCGGACAGCGCGGCGCTACCGGGCGCGGCTCAGCTGCCCGCCCTGCGAGCTCGCGCGTCGGCCGGCCGGCTCGCACGCCGGCGTCCTCGGTCTTCAGCACCGTCCCGGACGCCGAGGGCGCGCCGCGCCACGGGGCTGACCCCGGACCGCTGCTCGACCACCTCGGACAACTCCTCTTCCCGTTCCTCCATGCCCGCGCGGATGTCGGCCCCGAACGAACCGATCGCGCCGGCGAGCTCACTGATCGCCTCACCCAGGTTACCGGCGATCCCGGCCGGGGTGGCCTGACGGGCCGTCTCCCGAGCCTTCCGGGACAACGCTACGCCGGCCGCCACGCCGACCCCAAGCCAAAAAAGGCGCCTCACGACTTCGCCTCCTTGCGCCGGCCGCGACGGGCGTGCTTGCCCTCGGCGCCCTCCTTGGCCTTGCGGCGAGCCTTGAGCGCCTTGCTGACGCCGTAGGAGAACGCCGCCACCTTGACCAGCGGGCCGCCGAGCGTCGCGGTGAACACGGAGGTCAGCGCGGACACGTTGCCGGTGACGGCCTGGGTGTTCGCGGTGATGCCGTCGACCCGCTCCAGCTGGGTGTTCACCCGGGTGAGCGTGGTGTTGGCCTCGGAGAAGATCGGGTCGGTGTTGGTGTGCGCCTTGCGAATCGCGATGGTCGCCTCGTCGAGCGTGCGCCCGAGCTTGATCAACGGGATCGCCAGCAGCAGAACGAGCAGCACGAACGCGCCGGCCGCGATCAGCGCGGCAATCTGCCCTGCTGACACGAGCCCTCCCTGGGGTCAATGAGGTCTGGAATTGGCCGAAAGGTTACCGCGCTGGTCCGACAGCGGCCCGTTCGGCCGGTCGGCTGATCCGCTCAGGTCAGCAGGCCCGTGTGTTGGTCGAGGACCTCGAGGGTGGCGTCCCGGTCGGCCCGCGTCAGCTCCAGCAGTGCCCGCTCGACGCCGGACTCGGCCAGCTTGGCCAGGACGTCCTTGTCCGGCGGCGCGTTCATCACGGTGACCGAGAGCTCCCGGCCGAGGTCGGCCGCGCGGGCACGCAGGTCCGCGATGTCCTCGGCGAGCGACGCGGGGTCGCCGGAGTAGATCGGGAACCAGCCGTCGCCGTACTCGACGATCTTGCGCCAGGCCGGGTTCTTGCCGCCGCCGACGAGGACCTGGGGCCCGCTCGGCGGTTTCGGCCACGAGAACAGCGGCGCGAAGTCGACGTGCTCGCCGTGGAACTCGGCCTCGTCCTTCGTCCAGATCTCGCGCATGGCCAGCATGTGCTCACGCAGCACGGCGACCTTCTTCTTCGGGTCGACGCCGTGCTGGCTCAGCTCGCCGTCGTGCCAGCCGGAGCCGACGCCGATGACGACGCGGCCACCCGAGATGTCGTCGAGGCTCGCGATGGCCTTGGCCGTGACGATCGGTTCGCGCTGGGCGGCGAGCAGGATCGATGTGCCGAGGACCAGCCGTTCGGTGGCGCCGGCGACCACGCCGAGGGTGACCAGCGGGTCGGTGATCCTCGGGTGCGTGTGCGCCTGGTTCTCGCTGGGCGCCGACGCGAGGTCCGCGACGGGCAGGTTCGTGTGCTCGCCGAGGAACAGCGACTCGAACCCGCGCTCCTCCAGCGCCCGCCCCAGTTCGACGGGGTGGATGCCCTCGTCGATGAACCCGTACCAGAACCCGATCTTCACCTGTGTCCCCTGATCGCTTTGCGTAACTTGGGCACCCGCTCGGCGAGGGCGCGCTCGGCGCCCCGCTGGGTCGGGTTGTAGTAGTCCTTCCCCACCAACTCGTCCGGTGGGTACTGCTGTTCGAGCACGCCCTCCGGCACGTCGTGCGGGTAGCGGTAGCCGGCGGCGTTGCCGAGCTTCTTGGCGCCCGCGTAGTGGCCGTCGCGCAGGTGCGGCGGCACCGGGCCGATCGCGCCGCCCCGGACGTCGGCCATGGCGGCGCCGATCGCGGTGGTGACGGCGTTGGACTTCGGAGCGGTCGCGAGGTGGACCGTGGCGTGGGCGAGGTTCAGCGCGCACTCCGGCAGGCCGATCAGCTGGACGGCCTGCGCGGCGGCGGTGGCGGTCTGCAGCGCGGTCGGGTCGGCCATGCCGACGTCCTCGCTGGCGTGGATGACCAGGCGGCGGGCGATGAACCGCGGGTCCTCCCCCGCCTCGATCATGCGGGCGAGGTAGTGCAGGGCGGCGTCCACGTCCGAGCCGCGGATGGACTTGATGAACGCGCTGATCACGTCGTAGTGCTGGTCGCCCTGGCGGTCGTAGCGGACGGCCGCCTTGTCGACCGTCGACTCGACGGTCCTCAGGTCGATCGTGCCGTCGTTCGTGGCGAGCGCGGAGTCGGCGGCCGCTTCCAGGGCCGTCAGGGCACGGCGGGCGTCACCGCCGGCGAGGCGGACGATGTGGTCCTCGGCGTCCTGCTCGAGGGTGACCGTGCCGTTCAGGCCGCGCTCGTCGGCGATGGCGCGGTCGACCAGGGCACGGACGTCGTCGTCGGTGAGCGAGCGCAGTTGCAGTACGAGTGACCTGGACAGCAGCGGGGAGACGACCGAGAAGAACGGGTTCTCCGTGGTGGCGGCGACCAGCAGCACGATCCGGTCCTCGACGGCGCCGAGCAGCGCGTCCTGCTGGGTGCGGGAGAAGCGGTGGACCTCGTCGATGAACAGGACCGTGGACTCACCGGAATGGGTGAGGCGGCGGCGGGCCTCCTCGATGACCCCGCGGACCTCCTTGACGCCGGCGGACAGGGCCGAGAGCGCGACGAAGCGGCGGCCGATCGCGCTGGAGACCAGCATCGCGAGGGTCGTCTTGCCGGTGCCGGGTGGGCCGTACAGCATCAGCGACGCCGGCGCCGCGCCCTCGACAAGCCGCCGGAGCGGGGCGCCGGGGCCCAGCAGGTGGTCCTGGCCGACCACCTCGTCGAGGGTGGCCGGGCGCATGCGGACGGCGAGTGGCGCGTTCGCGCTCACCCGCTCCTTCGCGCCGGGGTGCTGCTCCTTCGGCGGGCCGTCGAACAGTTGTAGGTCGAGCCCCTCATCCACGGTCACGACGCTACCTGCCACCACCGACAGTCCATGCGATCGGCCTCGTCAGACGGCCATGGCGGGCGGGGACGTGACGCGGCCGTGCGGGGCGCGGTAGTCCGCCCAGGCGGCGGCCAGCCGGCGGGCGGCCTCGCTCAGCTCGTCCGGCGAGGCGATGAAGTGCAGCCGCACGTACTGCTCGCTGCGCCCGTCCGCGTCGAGTCCCGGGCCGGGCAGCACGGCGACGCCGTGACGCAGCGCGGACTGCGCGAACGAGGTGCCGTCGCCGTGCGGCAGGCGCACCCACAGCGTCTGGCCACCCCGCACGGCGGGCACACGCCAGTCCGGGAGGTGCCGGGCGAGCTCGGCACGCAGGTGGTCGTGACCCGCCTGCCGCTGCACGGCGCCCCGCTGCCGCAGCGCGTCCAGCCGGGGCACCAGGTAGGCGGCCGCCAGCTGGGCCGGGATGTTGCCGCCGAGGTCGTGCACGGCCCGCAGCCGGGCCAGCCGGGCGACGAGCGGCGCGGGGGCGCGTACCCAGCCGATGCGCAGGCCACCCCAGACGACCTTGCTGAGCGACCCGATCGTGACGACCTGGTCGTTGTGCGTGGCCAGCGGTTGCGGTGCCGGCTCGCCGGGGAAGCCCAGCTCCGCGGGCACCTCGTCGTCGACCAGGACCACGTCGGCGGCGGCCGCGTCCTCGGCGAGCCTCCTGCGCGGCAGCGCGGGCAGCACCGCGCCCGTCGGGTTGTGATAGGTGGAGATCACGTAGGCGAACGCGGGACCGTGCTCCCTCGCCGCGGCTACCAGTCCGGGGAGGCCGACCGGCAGCGCGCGGGGCACGGCGTCCTCCTCGCGGAACGCCTCCAGCGCACCCGGGTAGGTCGGTGCCTCGACCAGGACCCGGTCGCCCGGGCGGACGAGTGCGCGGGCCAGCAGTGACAGGGCCTGCTGCCCACCCGTGGTGACCAGGATCCGGTCCGGCGTCGTGGGCACGCCACGCTGCTCGTAGCGGTCGGCGATCGCGCGCCGTAGCGCCGGGTGCCCCATCGGGTGATATCCGATGTCGCCTTTCGTGGCCGCCAGTTCGGGCAGTGTCCGTTCGTATGCCTCGACCAGCTCGGCGGGTGGGGCGTCCGGCGCGGCACACGCGAGCAGGATCACGCCGTCCCTCGGTTCGAGCAGGTGCAGGAAGGAGGGGGCGTCGGTGGTCGCCCGCGGCTGCGCCGACTCCTCGCCGGCGACCCGGGTGCCGCTCCCCTGCCGGCGCAGGATGCGCCCCTCCACCGCCAGCTGGTCGTAGGCCGCGACGACGGTGCTGCGCCCGACCGCGAGCGCGGACGCGAGCGTGCGGTCCGGGGGCAGCCGGGTGCCGGGTGCCAGCTCACCCTCGTCGATCAGGGTGCGCAGCCGTGCGGCGAGCAGCACGTACAGGGGCCCGCGGCCGGACGACCACCGGCCGAGGCGCTCCACCAGACTGATTGGCTCCATCGACAAACCAATTTAGCGGAATTGGCTCTGCACTGTCTCGCCAGCCGTCACGAGCATTGAGGTCATGACGTCCTTCGCACCCACCGCAATGACCGCGCTGATCGACCGCCCGGTGCGCTACGACCTGGCGGAGAGCACCTGCCCGTCCCTGCGTCCCGGCGAGCTCGCGGAGCCCGCCGAGCTGATGGACGTGGTGCTCGGCTACGGCACGTCCCGCGGCGACGCCGACCTGCGCGCGCTCGTCGCCGCCCGCACCGGGGTGGAGCCCGGGCAGGTGCTGGTGACCGTCGGCGCCGTCGCGGCGATGTTCCTGCTGGCCCAGGCGACGTGCGCGCCCGGTGACCGGGTTCTCCTGGCCACACCGTGCTTTCCGCCCGCGCTGAGCGTTCCGGAAGGGCTGCGGGCTCGGGTGGATGCCGTGCCGCTGTCGTTCGACGACGGGTACCGGCTGCCGGTCGACGCCATGGCCGACGCGTTGACGCCGCGGACGCGGCTGGTGTCGCTGGCGTCGCCGCAGAACCCGGCGGGCGTGCGGTTCACCGAGGCCGAGCTGCGTGCGTTGCTCGACGCCGTGGCGGAGCGCGCGCCGGAGGCGGTCGTGTTCGTCGACGAGACCTACCGGGAGTCCGCCTACGGCGACGCCGCGATCCCCGCGTCCGCGGCGTCGTTGCCCCGGGTGGTCACCTGCTCCTCGCTCTCCAAGGCACACGGGGCGCCCGGCCTGCGGATCGGCTGGCTGACCACGACCGACGCCGACCTGTACGAGCGGCTGCGGGAGGCCAAGTTCGTGAGCGCGATCGCGTGCGCCACGGTCGACGAGTTCCTCGGCGCACGGGTGCTCCAACGAGCCGACGAGGTTCTCGCGCCCCGTGCGCGGTTGCTGCGCCGGGCGCTCGACGAGCTGCTGGGCTGGACACGTGACCAGCCGGTGGAGATCGTCCGGCCGGACGGCGGCGCGATCTGCTGCCTGCGCCTGCCCACCGACCGGTTCTCCGCCGACGCGGTCGGCGAGTTCTACGCCCGGCTCGGCAAGTTGGACGCCCGGGTCGCGCCGGGGTCGTGGTTCGGCGCGGAGGACCGGGTGTTCCGGCTCGGCTTCGGCTACCTGCCGCCCGCCGAGTTCAGCGCGGCACTGGACCGTCTCGGCGACGCCCTCGCGGCCGCGTCCTGACACCCGCGGGTCCGACGAACACGGCGGCCGCCTTTGTTGAACTCGGCGGTCCGGCGCGTTGGACACGCGGGGCCGGTGCGTTGGACACGCGGGGTTAGCCGTCGAGGAGGTATCGCGTGAGTTCCGGGCGTTTGGCCGTGCGGCCGGTGCCGGAGGAGACTCCGCGGATGCGGCGGCCGAGCCAGGGGCCCAGGAAGCCGCCCAGCCAGCGCAGTTCGGCGCGGATGACCGTCAGGCGGGGTGGGTTGGGGATGGCCGGGAGCGGGTGGGTCCAGGAGTCGTCGGCGCCGGGCAGCTCCAGGGCGTGGGCCATCGAGTCGGCGATGCGCTGGTGGCCCATGGGGCTCGCGTGGAGGCGGTCCTCGGACCAGATGCGGGCGTCGGTGGTCACCTCGACCGCGAACGCCTCGACCACGCGGACGCCGTGGCGGGCGGCCGCCTCGCGGATGCGGGCGTTCAGCGCCAGGATGCGGGGCAGCAGCGGACGGGCCAGCGGCGCGATCTTGGCGACGTTCGGGTAGGTGACCGTGCCGACCACCGCGCCCGCCTTCGTCAGCGACGCGAACATGGCCTCGATGTGCCCGGCGGTGGCGTCGAGGTCGAACCGCGGGCGGAGCACGTCGTTCAGGCCGGCCACGACGGTCGCGAGGTCCGGCCGCAGCTCCAGGGCGGGCGCGAGCTGCTCGGCATGGATCTCGCCGGCGAGCCGGCCGCGCACGGCGAGGTTGGCGTAGAGCAGCTCCGGGTTGAGCTCGGCGAGCCGCGCCGCGAGCCGGTCGGCGAAGCCGCGGTAGCCGGTGGTGTCGTCACCGTCGCCGATGCCCTCGGTCTGGCTGTCACCGATCGCGACGTAGCGGTGGTAAAGCTGATCTGGCATCGGCCCTCCCGGCGGCTCCTCCCGGCCATCGTATCGCCGGGGTTTACCCTCCCTGACGTGCAGCGAACGGCGCGCGTACCCGATGACACGAAGGTGGTCCTGCCGGTGTCCACCGGACAGGTGCTGCGCGAGCACGCACTCACGATCGCGATCTTCTTCCTCACCGCGGCGATCGCCGGCCTCGGCGTCGGCGCGACGGGTTCGGCGGTGTGGCTCGTGGTCGGGGTGCTGTGCGTCGCGGGCGTGGTGCTGGAAGTGCTGCTGGTACGCGCCCAGGCCGGGTTCGGACCGCTGCTCGCCGCCGACACCGAGCACGTGTGGGTACGCGCCGGCGGGTTCCTGTCAGCCCGGTCGGTGCGGCTGACCTGGGCGGAGGTCACCGCCGTGACGCTGCACCGCTGGCGTGGGCGCCGCAACGCCACCGCCCGGTACCTGGCCTTCGACCTGACCGACGAGGCCATGGCCGAACTCGCCGCCGACCCCCGGCTGGCACGCCGCGCCCGCCGGCTGAGCCGCGTGTTCGGCTCCCCGGTCGCGGTCGCCGAGCAGGGGTCGCACATCCTCGACCAGACACTCCGCGACCTACGCGACCTCGCTCCCGACGGCGTGCAGTTCGCCGAGAAGAGCTGACCGGGCCACACCGCCGGGCCACACCGCCGGGCCACACCGCCGGGCCACACCGCCGGGCCACACCGCCGGGCCACACCGCCGGGCCACACCGCCGGGCCACACCGCCGGGCCACGACGTGGAGACCAACCGCTGTGGCGGGCTGCCGTCAGCGCGCGGCGGACTGTCGTCAGCGCGCGGCGGGCTGTCGTCAGCGCGCGGCCAGTTCGAGGATGGCGATCGCGCCGGCTGTGTGGATGGCTGCCACCGTCAGGTCTGCGCTTTCCGCGAGCAGGGTCAGCTCGCCGACGTCGCGTTCGCGGGCGCCGTCGGGTGGGGCGGGCTCGTGGGCGCGTTCCGCCGCGGCCGTGACGTCCGGGATCTTCTCGATCACGAACACGGCGCCGTCCTCGCCGGCGGCCGCGGCGCAGTTGCGCAGGATCGCCCGTGCCTCCTCGTCGCTCCACTGGTGGAGCACCGAGCACAGGAGGTAGCCCTCCGCGTCGTCCGGCAGGTCGCCGAAGAAGTCGCCCGCTACCGCGTTGCCGCGGTCCGCCAGCCCCGCGGCGGCCAGCATCCTGCGTGCGGCCTCCGCCGTGTTGGGCAGGTCCACGACCGTGCCGCGCAGCGTCGGGTACTCGTTCAGCAACGCGACCAGCAACGTCCCGTCGCCGCCGCCGACGTCGACCACGTGGCCGAGTGCGCCCCAGTCGTAGGCCGACACGATCAGTGGCGCGTCGGTGCCGAGGTCGGTCGTCACCGCCGAGGTCGCCGTCGCCGCGGCTGATGAAGTTGTGGCGTTGACCTCTGGCATCTCCTCGTCTGCCATCGTGTCTCCCTTCGCCGCCCTCAACGTACGACCGGTTGGGGCGGCCCGCAGATCGCGCTGCGCCCATGGCGAACGCGCTGGCGGAGCAAGGGGACACCTGGCGATGCTGGTGCGGTGGTCGACCGCGTCGCTGTCCTGTCCGACGTGCACGGTGTGCTGCCCGCGCTGACCGCCGTGCTGGCCGAGCCGGATGTCCGGGCCGCCGAGCTGATCGTGCTCACCGGGGACATCGCGGCCGGGCCGCAGCCCGTGCGGACTCTTGATCTCCTCCTCTCACTGGGAGACCGGGTGATCTGGGTGGGTGGCAACTGCGAGCGTGACCTCGTCGCGGCCGCGTGTGGAGCCGCCGTGTCCGAGCCGATCTCCGCCTGGGCGGGCGCCCAGCTGCGGGCCGACCACGTCGAGCTGCTCGACGGCTTGCCGAAGACCGCCACGCTCGACGTGCGGGGCCTCGGCGAGGTTCTCTTCTGTCACGCGACCCCGCGCGACGACGAGGAGTTCGTCCTCGTCGACAGCCCGCTGGACCGCTGGGCGGAGGTACTCGACGGCGCGCCGGACACCATCGTCTGCGGGCACACGCACATGCCCTACCTCCGGCTCGCGGACCGGCGCACGATCGTGAACCCGGGCAGCATCGGCATGCCGTACGGCACCACCGGCGCGCACTGGGCACTGCTCGGCGGCGCGGACGGTCCGGCGATCCAGTTGCGCCGCACCGAGTTCGACCGCGCGTCTGCCGCCGACGCGATCGAAGCCGAGTGCGACTTCCCGGACATCGCCGAGTGGACCGGGTTCTACCTCCGTGAACCCGCGTCCGACGCCGAGGCCCTCGCCGTGTTCACCCCGAAGTCACGGCCCGCCGACCGGCCCCTCGGGTAAGAAGTCGTCCAGGTAGGCGGCCACGGCGGGCGAGGACGGCTGCAAGCCGTGCCGGACCCACGCCGACCGCTCGTGCACCAGCGCCGGCAGCTCCCACACGCAGCCGATCAACGGCTCGGTGAGCGGCGTGAACACCGGCCCACCCGACAACGACGCGTTGGCGGCACGGCAGTGCAGGATCTCGCCGTACACCCACGCGTACAGATTCCGGTCTCATGTAACGCTCGGAGAATCCCATGGCACGCACGGTAGACGTGCACACCGACAATCTTGAGAAAGCGCAGGTCAGCGCCGGAAAGCCGGGTACAGGGCCAGCGCCGGGTCGTCGTCGAACCAGCGGACGCGCAACCGATCACCCACCGCTGCCGCGTGCTCCGCGACAGCCTCGGCGCCGGCCAGCAATGCGTCATTGGCGAGGCGCCGCCACCGGTCGGTCAGCACGTGTGTCTCCGGCGGCGTGTCCGACAGCAGCGACGAGTGTGTCTGCGCCGCCTCCGGCCTGCTGAAGAACTGCCAGGTGGTCAGCCACACCCAGAACAGCTGCGCGTCGAGCAGCGCCGGCAGCAGCACACCGTCGTCGTCCAGATCCGGCCAGACCACCCTGACCTCGGCCCGCCAGCCGGCGAGCATCGCGTCGGTCATGCCGTTGGGCAGCCCGAACGGGCACCAGCACGACGGGAACGGCACCCGCAGGTACGCCGCGTCGAAGATCGCGTTGCGTACGCAGCCGCCCTCGAGGTCGAGGAACCGCACGCCCCGGTTGGTGATCAGGTTGTTGTCCGGGCACGAGTCGGAGGGGCTGAACGCGCGGTGGTGACCGGTCTCGAGGAGCTTGCGCGAACGCTCCGCGCACTCGAGCACGGCCGCGGACGTCTGCACGCCCAGCTCGGTCTCGAGCAGTCCCGGCAGGTCGTTCAGCGCGGTCGCGCCGTCGGTCGCGAGCGGGTCCTTGAAATCCGGCACGGTCAGCCGCCGCTGCAACGCGTCGAAGTCGGCCTCCCGGCCCGCCGTCGTGGCGTGCAGCCGGCCCAGCGAACGCGAGTAGGACAGCAGCGCCCGCTCCGCGGCCCGCGCGTCGCCGCCGAGCAGCTTGTCCGCCAGCGTCGGCGCGTGCCCGAGGTCCTCCAGCACGACGAGCCGGCAGCCCGGGTCGTGGGCGAACAGCTCCGGGCACATCCGGTCCTCGGACGCGAGCGCGGTGAACAGCTGGTAGCTGGCCGCCTCCCGCACAAAGCTGTCGCAGTGCTCGTGGAGGGGCTGCAGGTACCGCTTGAGCACGAGCGTGCGCGGCAGTGAGAACGGGCTCGTCGCGACCCGTACGCGCACCACGCACGACCGCTCGGAACCACCGAGGTCCTCGGCGTTCGTCAGCTTGATCCGTGCCCCGAACCTGCGGCTGAGCACCGCCTCCGCCGCAACCACGGTCGCCAGTACTTCGGGATCCGCATCACCACCGATAGTCGGTGGGTCGGCGGCGGTTTCCACACTCATCTCCTCAGACCCTACTCCCGCTCATAGCACCGACCGTAGTCATGTCCATCGATCAAGTAGCCACGGTTTTCGGGATAAATAACGAAAACAGCTTCATGTCAGGAGCATTGCGACGGTCCGACGGTTGGACGTTCAACCATTGGACAACGGACGGCCCGCGTCGGCGGTCGTCCACGTGGCACGGCGCAGCAGCAGCACCAGCGCCGCGGCCACCACGATCCCCACGAGGTTGACGGCCAGCTGCCCGATCGACCCGGCCACCCGGCTCCAGTCACCGAGGATGGCGGCGGTGCTCGCGTAGCCGGCGGCCGGCACGGTGGTGACCGAGATGAAGACACCGACCAGCACGGCGGACTTCGCCGAGGTCATCGACAACATTCCGGCCGCGCCGGCCAGCATCGCCACGATCAGCGACCAGGGACCGACGTCGTAGACGAAGTCCACCTGGTGGTGTCCGATGAGGGCGGACGCGTCGAACAACCCCGCCGCGTTGCCGAGTGCCGTGCCGCCCGCGGTGATCGCCATGGCCAGCGGGAACCCGACCGCCAGGGCGAATGCCGCACGGCGCACGAGGTCCCAGCGGCGCCGGACCAGCCCGACCGCGAGCGCCGCGAGCGGGCCGAACTCCGGGCCGACGACCATCGCGCCCACGATCGTCACCGGCGAGTCGGTGATCACGCCGACGGCCGCGAGCAGGCACGCGATCGACAGGAACGCCAGGAACGTGGCGTTGAGCTTGGACTCCTCGCCGGTGCGGGAGAGCAACTCCTCCCACACCATGGCGTCGGCGCCGTCGCCCGGCGCCCGTTCCTCGGCCCGGTCCGCGGCGTCCGACAGCGCGGTGTCGAGCTGCTCCAGCGTGATGCCGCCGGAGTGGTCGACGCCCCGCTCGCACAGCATGGCGATCACCTCGTCGGTGGCCTCGCGTGCGATGTCCGCCTCGATCACGTCACCCTTGGGCATGATGGCGGCCCCGGGCAGGAGCACCACGTGCGCCGCGCCGGGATGCTCCCGCAACCCGGCGACGACCGCCTCGGTGTGCTCCGGTGGGCAGATCGCCCTCAGGTGCAGCATGTGCTACGCCTTGGCGGGCGCCGGCTTCGCGTCGACGCCGGCCTCCTTGCGCTGCTCCGGCGTGATCGGGGCCGGCGCGGACGTCAGCGGGTCGAACCCGCCGCCGGTCTTCGGGAAGGCGATGACGTCCCGCAGGGACGCCTCAGCGGCCAGGAGCATGACGATGCGGTCCCAGCCGAACGCGATGCCGCCGTGCGGGGGCGGGCCGTACTTGAACGCCTCGAGCAGGAACCCGAACTTCTCCTCGGCCTCCGCCTCGGAGATGCCCATGACCTCGAAGACCTTCTTCTGGACGTCCGCGTTGTGGATGCGGATCGAGCCGCCGCCGATCTCGTTGCCGTTGCAGACGATGTCGTAGGCGTAGGCCAGCGCGTTGCCGGGGTCGGTGTCGAACCGGTCGATCCAGTCCGGGTTCGGCGAGGTGAACGCGTGGTGCACGGCGGTCCAGCGGCCCCCGCCGACGGCGACGTCACCGTGGCTGCGGGCGGCCTCGGCCTCCTCGAACAGCGGCGCGTCGACGACCCAGACGAACGACCAGGCCGACTCGTCGATCAGTCCGAGCCGCCGGCCGATCTCCACGCGGGCCGCGCCGAGCAGGGCGCGGGCCTCACCCGGGTTGTTGGCCGCGAAGAAGATGCAGTCGCCCGGGTTGGCGCCGGTGGCCTTGGCCAGGCCCTCCCGCTCGGCCTCGGACAGGTTCTTGGCGACCGGGCCGCCGAGCGTGCCGTCGGCGCCCACGAGGACGTACGCGAGGCCCTTCGCGCCACGCTGCTTGGCCCATTCCTGCCACGCGTCCAACTGGCGGCGCGGCTGGTCGGCGCCACCCGGCATGACCACGGCGCCGACGTACGGGGCCCTGAACACCCGGAACGGCGTGTCCTTGAAGTACTCGGTCAGCTCGGTCAGCTCCAGGCCGAACCGCAGGTCGGGCTTGTCGGTGCCGTAGCGGGCCATCGCGTCGGCGTAGGTCATCCGCTGGATGGGCAGCGAGATCTCGTGGCCGGCCAGCTCCTGCCAGAGCGCGGCGACGATCTTCTCGCCCAGCGCGATGACGTCGTCCTGCTCGACGAAGCTCATCTCGATGTCGAGCTGGGTGAACTCGGGCTGGCGGTCGGCGCGGAAGTCCTCGTCCCGGTAGCAGCGGGCGATCTGGTAGTACCGCTCGAGGCCGCCGACCATCAGGAGCTGCTTGAACAGCTGCGGGGACTGCGGCAGCGCGTACCAGGAGCCGGGCTGCAGGCGGGCCGGCACGAGGAAGTCGCGAGCGCCCTCCGGGGTGGAGCGGGTCAGCGTCGGCGTCTCGATCTCGAGGAAGTTCTCCCGGTGCAGGACGTCGCGGGCGATGCGGTTGGCCTCGCTGCGCATCCGCATGGCCCGGGCCGGGCCGGAGCGGCGCAGGTCCAGGTAGCGGTGCCGCAGGCGGACGTCCTCGCCGACGGTCAGGTGCTCGTCCAGCTGGAACGGCAGCGGGGCGGCCTCGCTGAGCACCTCGAGGGCCGTGACCAGCACCTCGATCTCGCCGGTCGCGATCTCGGGGTTCTCGTTGCCCGCCGGCCGCGTGGCGACCTCGCCGACGGCCTTGATGCAGTACTCGGCGCGCAGCCCGTGGGCACGTTCGGCCATCTCGCCCTCGCGGAAGACGACCTGGACGACGCCCGAGGCGTCGCGGAGATCGACGAAGATGACCCCACCGTGATCGCGCCGGCGGGCAACCCAGCCGCTCAGCGTGACGGACTCTCCGGCGTGTGCGGCGCGAAGCGTCCCGGCCTCGTGCGTGCGGATCACGGTGTGCTCTTCCTGTTGGCGGGATACGGTGACTGAAGAAGGCTAGCCAACGGTGTGGCTGTTCCGTCCAGCAGGTTTCCGACGCTACGATCACCGTGCGCACCGTGTTGGTCACACCCGCCGACGATTCGCCTAAGCAAGCACCACGTGGTCGGATTTAACGTCATGGCTACCTAGCTCGGACGTTACGTCGTAGGGTGTTGGTTACCTGATGGTAGGTAAAGGAAGCTGGGGAGAACGCGAGGAGACCACGATGGGTGGCGGCGCGACGCGCGAACCGGTCAGGGAGCTGCATCGAGCCAACGACGTCCGACGTGCGCTCCCACACCCTGTGGACAACCTCGCCGCGGACGCGTTCCCGACCGCGCTGCGCACGGCCATCCAGGCCAGCGGGCTGAGCCTGGACCGGATCCAGTACCGGTTACGGGCACGCGGCGTGTCGGTCAGTGTCACGGCGCTGAGCTACTGGCAGTCCGGCCGGCGCCGGCCGGAGCGGGCCGAGTCGCTCGCCGCGCTGGGGCACCTCGAGTCGGTGCTCGGCGTCGCGCCGGGGTCGCTGATCGCGCTGCTCGGCCCGCCGCGGCCGCGTGGCCGGGTGCAGCGCGAGTCGTCGCGGGTGCCGATCCCGTCGCTCTTCCCGGCCAGTGAGCCGGTGTCGAAGCTGCTCAAGCAGATCGACTTCACCACCGAGACGGCGCTGACCAAGCTGTCGCAGCACGACCGGATGGACATCGCGGCCGACCGCGGCGAGCGGCGCATCGCCGTGCGTCAGGTGCTGCGTGCCGAGCGTGACGGCATGGACCGGACCGTCATGGTCTACGACCTCGAGCGGCCCGGGCGGCCGTTCCCCGACGTCGTGTCGCTGCAGTCGTGCAAGATCGGCCGGGTCGCGCGGGACGAGGACGCCGGCATCATCGTCGCCGAGATCATCCTGGACACCCCCCTGGTCCGCGGCGAGACCGCGATCGTCGACTACGCGCTCAACTTCCCCGGGCCGCCGTTCTCCCGCGGCGACGACAGCTACTGCCGCCGGTTCACGACGCCGGTGCGTGAGTTCGTGCTGGAGCTGCAGTTCGACCCGGACGCACTGCCGGCGTACTGCGAGCTGTACACGGTGAACCCGGAGGAGCAGACCACGACGCGGCGCAAGGTCGAGGTCACGCCGGGCGGGCAGGCACACGCGGTGGCACTCGACTTCGGACCCGGCACGTTCTGCGTGCGCTGGGACTGGCCGCGCGACCGCTCGTAGCGCTACGCCAGGTATCCACCTCCCATCGCGGTTTCTTCTCGAGACCGTCCGCACTCTTGCGGCGATCTGTTAACGTCTTTTCCGTGACTGCCGGGTCGGCCATTGGCCGCGACCGGAGAGGCTTCCCGGCCACTCCGTGAACCTCCGGCGGGCCAGGGGCCCGCCGCGCCTCCTCGTATCGCGTTCTCCTTCGGGACAGCGAGAGGAGGTGATTACATGTCCCAGTCCACCGTGTCCAGTGAGGCGTGGCAGGAATTCCTGGCCGACATCCGCGCGCGGTCATTCGAAGGCACCATCACGCATTTGGTGCCCTTCGGCGCGATCGTGACCGTCGGGCCGGGGATTTCCGGCCTGCTGCCGGCCTCGGCGATGACGGCCGACCCCGAGGTCGGCGCGTCCCTCGCCGTGCGGGTCGTCGAGATCGACGAGCAGCGCCGGCGGGTGAGCCTCGCGGCGGCGTGACCGTCCGACCGTGACGGCGTGAGCTGACGATGTGCGAGGGCAGGCGCCGGTCCTCGCACACGATCAGCTCATTCCGCGGTCACAGCAACGCCAGCTGCTCCTGCCGCACGGGTTCGTCCTTGCGCGTGCCCTCCGTCAGGCTGCCCTCCGGCCAGCGTGGTTCCGCGGGGTCGGCGTCGCGGTCCGCCTTCTTGTCCAGGCCGTGCCTGCGTAACAGCGGGCCTACCCGGGTGCCGAGCCAGCGGCGGTAGCGGACGTCCGCGTTGGTGCCCTTCGCGTAGATGCGGCGGTAGGCCGGGACCAGCTGCGGGTGCTCCCGCGCCAGCCACGCGGCGAACCACTCCCGCGCACCCTTGCGCAGGTGCAGCGGCAGGACCGTCACGCCGGACGCGCCCGTGCCGGCGATCGCCGCCAGCAGGGCGTCCAGCTGCTCCACCGAGTCGGTCAGGTGCGGCAGGACCGGCGCGACGAACACGCCGCACGGCAGCCCGGCCTCGACGGTCTTGCGCACCAGGTCCAGGCGCGCCTGCGGGCTGGGCGTGCCGGGTTCGAGGTTGTGCTGCAACTCCCGGTCCACCAGCGCGATCGACACGCCGAGCCCCACCGGCACGTCCTGGCTGACGGCCGACAGCAGCGGCAGGTCGCGGGACAGCACCGTGCCCTTCGTGAGGATGCTGAACGGTGTCCCGCTGTCGGCCAGCGCGCGGATGATGCCCGGCATGAGCTGGTAGCGGCCCTCCGCCCGCTGGTACGGGTCGGTGTTGGTGCCCATGGCGACGGGTTCGCGGGTCCAGCGCGGCGCGCGAAGCTGGCCGGCCAGGACCTCGGGCGCGTTGACCTTGACCACGATCTGCGAGTCGAAGTCGGCACCCGCGTCCATGTCCAGGTACGTGTGCGTCTGGCGGGCGAAGCAGTTGTGGCTGACGACGCCGTTCGCGACGAAGTCGCCGGTGCCGGTGGTGATGTCGTACAGCGTCAGGTCCAGGTCGAGCGGCTCGATCGTGGTCACCGTGAGCCTGGCGCCGGAACGCAGGACGACACCGGCCAGCTCACCCGTGCTCGTGTGCGCCGGATCGGTCGTGTGCAGGAACCGCAAGTGCTCGGCCAGCGTGCCGGCCACCCGCAGCTGGTACAGGCCGCTGCGATCGCCCACGTCCTCCAGCACGTACTCGAAACCCATGCGCCGCAAGGCCTCCGCCACGACCGGCAACGCCACGCGGCCGGTGCGGCCGACCCGCAGTCGTCCACGCGAGAAGTCGCCGTCCACATCGAACACACCGGCCAGGAACCCCTTGTGCCACTCCTCGCTCGGCAGGGCGGGGTGCTCGATGGGCAGGCTGATGGGCTCGTCCCCGGTCAGGTACTCCCTCGCCCTGGCGAGCACCCTCGGGTCGACCGGCGTGCCGTGCCCGGCGGCGATGCCGGCCAGGTAGCCGGTCCGGTACTCGAGGCCGCCCTTCGGCCCGGTGGCGAAGCGGCCGGTGCCCACCAGCAGGTCCCCCGGCTGGAGGACTCGCCGCTCGTCCGCACAGGCGCCGCCGGCGACGTGCCGCCACCCCTGGTCGGTGAGGAAACGGTGGTCGCCGCTGGCGATGAGCTGGGTGCCGTCCCGTAACGTCACCCGGAACGCCGGCTTGACGGTGGTCCAGTGCGCCACCACGCGTGTGGTGACGTACCGGCGCCGGTCGCCGACCCGTTCCGTGCCGTAGATGCGGTCGCCCACCCGCAGGTCGGCGATCGGTTTCGCCCGGCCGTCGGCCATCAGGACCGGTGTGTCACCGGCCAGGCAGTACCGGCAGCCGTGGCTGCAGCCCCGGTACGGGTTGACCGTCCACTGGAACGGCAGCCGGGACTGGCCGGGCACCCTGTTCAGCACGGACTTGGCCCGCACCTCGTGGAACACCGTGTCGGCGAACTCCGGGGTGCGGACACTGCGCATCAGCCCAGGAAGACCGGGCAGCGCCTGCTGTCCGGTGTCCTGGTCCACCCGCTGGCTCTCCCATCGCACGGTGTACAGTCGAACATGCGTTCGATCTTTTGTCAATTCGCCAGGATGAGCACTGTGGACAGGGCCGCCACCAGGAACAACACGACCGAGACGAGGCCGGCGACATGCATTCCCGACACGAACAACCGGGCGTTGGCGGCACTGCCCGCGACGGCCCCGTAGGCCGCGATCCCGACCGCGCCGCCGGCCTGCCGCGCGGTGTTGTTGACCGCGGACGCGAGGCCGGACCGCTCCCTGACGGCGCCGACCGCCGCGGCGACGACCGCCGGGGTCAGCACGCCCAGCCCGCAGCCCCAGAGCAGCAGGGCGGGCAGGAGCGTCCAGTAGGACGAGCCGGCCGTCAGCACGGTCAGCAGCGCGAAGCCCGCGCCGGCCATGGAGAGCCCCGCGGCCATGGGCCACCGGGGCCCGACCCGCCCGGCGATCCGGCCGGCGAACGGGGCGAGCACGGTCAGCGGCAGGAACAGCGGCAGCAGGGCCACGCCGGCGGCGAGCGCGGAGTGGTGCTGCACGGTCTGGAGGTACTGCGTGACCAGGAACAGCAGGCCGAGCGTGCACAGGTTCATCACGCCGGCCGCCGCGTTGGCCACCGAGAAGTTCGGCCTGCGGAACAGCTTCGGCGGCAGCATGGGGTCGGCGGTGACGCGCTCCACCGCGACGAACACCGCCAGCAGCACGGCCGCGACGACCAGGAGCCAGGCGCCGGCCTCGATGACGGCGTAGGTGACGGTCGCGAGGAGCGCGGTGCCCAGCGCGGCGCCGAGCCAGTCGACGCGCCGGTCGCCGGTGCGCGGGTGGGCCTTGACCAGCCGTACCGTGACCACGGCCGCGACCAGCACGATCGGGACGTTGAGGAAGAACACGGCACGCCAGCCGAGCCACTCCACGAGCAGGCCGCCCAGCAGGGGACCGGCCGGCAGTGCCGCGCTGCCGACGCCCGCCCACACGCCGATGGCGCGGGCCTGCGCGGCCCGGTCGGGGAACGCGTCGGTGATGATCGCGAGGGTGCCCGGCAGGAGCAGCGCGGCGCCGACGCCCTGTGCGAACCGGGCGCCGACCAGCCAACCGGCACCGGGTGCGAGGCCACACGCGAGCGAGGCGAGCCCGAATACAACCAATCCGGTGATGACCACCCGTTTGTGCCCATAGACGTCACCGACCGTGCCGCCGACGAGAAGCAGTCCGGCGAGGGCGAGGGCATAGCCGTCGACCACCCACTGGAGGCCGGCCGGTCCCGTGTCCAGCGTGCCACCGATGTCCGGCAGCGCCACGTTGACCACGGTGACGTCCAGCAGCACCAGGAAGTAGCCGACGCACATCACGACGAGCAGCGGCGAACGGATCATGATCACCATTGTCGTCCTGGGACACTTCGGCCGCTGCCCAAGCGTCACCCGAGGGCGGCACGCCAGACGCTGAGGTGTCGCTCGACGTAGTCGGCGGCCGGGCCCCAGTGGTCGGCGTGCCCTTCGGCGTGGAGGCGGGTCCAGGGCTCCTCGGTGGACGTGCGGAGGAGGTCGTACATGCCGCGTGTGTGAGCGACGATCAGGGCGGGGAGGTCGGCGCGCTGGCGGTCGTCGAGGCCGTAGCCGTCGGCGAGGGCGCGTAGCCTCGGTGCGTCCACGGCCGGGTCGCCGGTTGAGGTCATGGGTACGAAACCGTGCGCCGCATACGCGAGGTCCCAGAGCCGGGAGCCGGGGCCGGCGCCGTCCCAGTCGATGAAGACCCAGCGGTCCTCGGCGCGGACGAGGTTCCACGGCGCGAGGTCGTGGTGACAGATGAGGTCCACCCGATCGGGTGGGATGACCACGTCCCACCGCGCGTCGGCTGGTGGGCGGAAGTCGGCCAGCGCGTCGTGCAGGTCGCGGATGAGGCGGCCGACGCGGTGTAGCTCGCGGTTGTCGGCCGGGATGTCGTCGATCGTGCCGGGGATGTACTCGAGGACCTGGCGACCCTGGTCGTCGCGGCCGAGGTGCCGGGGTGCGCCGGGAAAGCCGTCGAGGTGGTGGAGGAGCGCTTCGACGGCCGGCGTGGCGGGGGTGACGGGTTTGCGTACGGTGCCGCCGACCCGGACGACGGCGGCCGCGACGTTCCCACCTGCGAGGATGTGTTCCACACCCGGAATTGTCGGTGGTCCGCGCTAGCGTTTTTCCATGTCGACCAACCGGGCCCGCGAGCGGGTCGCCGCCATCGTCGCCGAACTGCCGGAGGCGACGTGTACCGGCGACCGGCACCTGGCGCTTGCCGTGCGCAAGAAGACGTTCGGCTACTTCCTCGATGATCACCACGGCGACGGGATCGTCGGGGTGGCGTTCAAGGCCGGGCCCGGGGAGCAGGAGGCGCTGGTGCGGTCGGACCCGGCGAGGTTCTACGTGCCGGCGTACCTGGGGTCGAAGGGATGGGCGGCCGTGCGGCTGGACGTCGGTCGCGTGAACTGGGACGAGGTACGGGAGTTGCTGACGGAGGCGTACCGATTACAGGCACCGCGGCGGCTGGTCGCGCAGTTGGACGGGTAGCCGGTGTGGGTTGTGGAGGCCCTTCGTGGCTGGAGAGGGATGGGGTCAGGGGTTGTGGCTATGGAAGGAGGTGATTGGCGGGACGACGGCTAACTGAATACGTGGCTGGGCCGAGTTGGTGGTCGCGGGGTGGCGATCGCGCAGGTGGTGCTTGGATCGCGGTGTGGTGTCGGTGGGCGCCGTTGGGTCGTGATGGGCTGTGTGCTGGCAGCGGGTCATGGCATGGAGGTGGCTTGCGGACGAAGCACCGAGGCAGGGCCCTGGCGGACCGCGCTTGGCGGACCGCGGCTGGCGAACGGCGGCTGGCGGACAGCGGCTCGCAGACGGTGGCTCGCAGACGCTGCTGGGCGGACGGCGGCTCGCGGACGGCGGCTCGCGGACAGCGGCTCGCAGACGCTGCTGGGCGGACGGCGGCTCGCGGACAGCGGCTCGCAGACGGTGGCTCGCAGACGCTGCTGGGCGGACGGCGGCTCGCGGACAGCGGCTCGCAGACGCTGCTGGGCGGACGGCGGCAGGCGAACGGCGGCAGGCGAACGGCGGCAGGCAAACGGCGGCAGGCAAACGGCGGCAGGCAAACGGCGGCAGGCAAACGGCGGCAGGCAAACGGCGGCAGGCAAACGGCGGCAGGCAAACGGCGGCAGGCA
>Ga0081539_10002019_pt1 | contig 30676 bp, 22 predicted proteins | sample TabmetS4T2R2_FD_71023 | JGI IMG/M metagenome (GOLD analysis project Ga0081539, IMG submission 71023) | Tabebuia heterophylla rhizosphere microbial communities from the University of Puerto Rico - S4T2R2 | ecosystem: Host-associated > Plants > Roots > Rhizosphere ... | reverse complement strand
CGCGGCGGGCGCGGCCGGGTCCGCGCCGGTTCTTGTCCTGGTCGCCGGCGGGCTGCCCGTGGGCGACCGGGACCTGCCCGGCGCTCGCGCGCGGGCCCGCGACGCGGTCGAGGCGCTTGTCGACGACGCGGCCGCGGCGGGCGTGATCCTCGCGATCGAACCGATGCACCCGATCTACGCCGCGGATCGGGGGGTCATCTCCACCCTGGGGCAGGCGCTGGACGTCGCGGAGCAGTTCCCCGCGGCCACCGTCGGCGTCGTCGTGGACACCTTCCACGTCTGGTGGGATCCGCAGCTCGACGAGCAGATCCGGCGGGCCGGCCGGGGCGGGCGGATCGCCTCCTACCAGGTGTGCGACTGGATCACCCCGCTGCCGCCCGACGCGCTGCTGGCCCGCGGGATGATGGGTGACGGGCACATCGACTTCCCGGCGGTCACCCGGGCGGTCAGCGACGCCGGCTACACCGGCGACATCGAGGTGGAGATCTTCAACCAGGCGATCTGGGACGCCGACCCGGCCGAGATCGCCGAACGGACGGTGAAGAGCTTCGCCAGCCACGTTGCCTCCCCGCCGGCACCTGCGCGCGAGACGCTCGGGTGATCTTCTCGCTCCGACGACACTTGTAAGCTTCCTGTCGGATCCCGCACCGGATCGGCGCCAACGGGAGGAGAGGCATGGCGGTCACGACGCTCAGCGAGGTCGCCCGTCACGCCGGTGTGTCGCTGGCGACCGCCTCGCGGGTGCTCAACGGCTCGTCCCGTACGCCGGCCGCGTCCATCGCCGCCCGGGTACGCCGGGCCGCGCGGGAGCTCGGGTATGTGCCCAACGCGCAGGCCCAGGCCCTCGCCCGGTCGGCCAGCGGTCTGGTCGGGCTGGTCGTGCACGACATCGCCGACCCGTATTTCTCGGCCTTCACCCGGGGCGCGCAGCGGTACGCCTGGAGCCGGCAGAGTCAGGTGCTGCTGGTCGGTGCCGAGCGCAACGAACAGGCCGAGCTGGCCGCGATCGCTGCGTTCGTCGCCTACCGCACCCAGGCCATCATCCTCGCCGGGTCGCGGCGGGAGCAGCCCGACCGGAGGCTGGCCCACGAGCTCGGCCGGTACATCGCCAACGGCGGACGGGTGGTGACCCTCGGCCCGTCGACCATACCGGGTGCCCGGCACCTCGACGTCGGCCACCGATCGGGCGCCCGTCGCCTCGTGCAGGCGCTCGTGGCGCGGGGCATCCGCAACTACGCGATCCTGGCCGGGCCGCCCGAGCTCAACACCGCCCGGGACCGGGTGGAGGGGTACCTGGAGGCGCTGTCCGCGGTGGATCTGTCCCCGCTGGCCGTCGTGAACGGCGACTTCACCAGCGAGGGCGGCTACAACTCGGCGCTGGCGTGCCGGAAGCAACTGGGACCCCGCTTCGTGTCGGATCGGGTCTGCCTGCTGGCCGTCAACGACGTCATGGCACTCGGGGCGATCACCGCGATCCGGTCGGTCGGCCTGTCGGTGCCGCAGGACGTGCAGGTGGCGGGCTTCGACGACATTCCAACGCTGAAGGACTTCGCGCCGGCGTTGACGACGTTCCGGCTGCCCCTGGAGCGCATGGGAGAACTGGCGGCCGGGATGGCCCTGTCCGCCGAGGGCGACCATGCGGCCGAGGTCCAGGGTGAGGTCGTGGTGCGGGAAAGCGCCGGCGCGGCGTAGCCGGTGCGTGCGGTGACCGGCCAGGTTCGCCCCGATCCGAATCCGATCGCCGGCTTCGAGGACTGGCCCACCGCGGTCCGCACGGCTCCGCCGTACCGCGGAGCGGACGCGGCGTCCACCGCGCTGGGCCGCGTGCTCGGGCTGCGGCGGTTGCCGGACCGCCCCGCGGTGATCGACGAGGGCAGCCGGACCGTGGACGGCGTCCGCGTCCGGCGGCTGCGCTGGTCGGTCGGCTACGGCCCGGACACGACCGCCTGGCTCCTGCGCCCGGCCGGCTCCCGCGCCCGTCTGCCCGGCGTGCTGGGCATGCACTGCCATGCCGGCATCCGCTCGGTCGGCGCCGAGCAGCTCGTCGACCTGGGCGCGGACGCCGCACCGCGGGCAGTCTGGTTGCGCGACACCTACTACTCCGGCCGGGCACCCGCGAGTGAGCTGGCCCGCCGTGGCCACGTCGTGCTGGTGCACGACACCTTCTCCTGGGCCAGCCGCCGGTTCGACCTGTCCCGCCTCACCCCCCGGCTCTCCGCGCTCGCCGAGGCCCAGGACGCCCTGTGGCGGGAGCAGGGCGTACACCCGAGCGACGACGAACGCTTCGACGTCGTGTCACGCCTGCACGAGGACACGCTCGCCAAGGCCGCCGGCGCACTGGGCCAGACCTTCGCCGGTGCGGTGCTCACCGACGACCTCGTCGCGTTCGAGGTGCTCGCGGGCGTGGACGGCGTGGACGACTCCCGGCTCGGCACGTTTGGCTTCTCCGGCGGAGGCGGCCGCAGCCTGCTGCTTGCCGCGCTGCAGCCGCGGGTGGCGGCGAGCGTGGTCAGCTGCATGATGGCGACGTTCGCGTCGCTCGTGCCGGCTGGGCTGGACGCGCACTCGTGGCTGCTCCACGTTCCCGGGCTGTGGTCCTGGTCGGACTGGCCGGACCTGACCACTCTGGGCCGGGCGCGGTTCCTGGTCCAGTACCGGACCGGCGACGAGCTCTTCTCCCCCGCCGGCATGGATGCCGCTCATCGTCACCTGCGGGCGCTGCACGCGGCGAGCGGGCGGTACCGCTGGTCGTTCCGTGACGGAGGCCACGCCTTCGACGCCGCTATGCAGGAGGAGGCGTGGTCTCACCTGGCCGGGATGCGGTGACGACGGTCGGCACCCGCAGCAGCCCGGACCGCACGGACGCCATGGCCCGGTCCAGGTCCTGCATCCGGAACCGGCGGCCGTACCGGGCCGCGCTGTCCGCGGTCAGCCGGGCGACGTGCTCGTCCGCGGCAAGCGCGTTGGCCGCCGTGTTGCGCACGACGATCTCGAGATCGTTGCGCCCGCCGCGTGCCGCCGCGGACAGATCGACCCGGTAGGGCGGCGCCCAGGCGATCCCACAGGCCACACCGTTGAGCCGCACCTGAGCGATCTCTCCCACCGGCGCGCGGACCAGGGCACGAAACGACTGCCCCGAACCGCCGGCCTGGTCCGCGTCCAGGGTCGCGCTGTCGCCGAGGTCCAGCACGACGCACCCGGTACCGGCCGTATCGTCCAGCTCGAACGCCGTCGTGTAGGTCGCCGCACCGGAGAAGTGCCGCCGGCCCGGCTCGTCCTCCCAGACGTGCGGCAGGGACACCGGCCGGGGCGGCTCCCCTTCGAACGCGACCCGCCAGGGTCCGTCGAGCCCCAGCCGCCGGGTGAACGCCGGCACCGCCGGCACGTCCGGGGCGGCCGCGGCGCCGTCGGTCAGGACGAGCACGGTCGCCTGGTACGGCTCCAGGGTGACCGGGAACGGCCCGGCGCCGGTCCGGCGGACCTGCCCGGTGGCCGGATCCCATTCCGCGTAGGCCGCCCCGGGCCGCCGGCCGGTGACCGAGAACGCACGCCGCCGTGGGCCGGTGTTGGCCAGCAGGTAGACGTCCGCGTCCCCGCACTTGCGGTGCACGAAGCCGATGTCCGGCGCCGGGGGCGAGATCAGCAGGTCCGGCGGCCCGGCCGCGGCCAGCGCACCGGCCAGCGCGTCGGCCGGCACGGCGACCACGCCGCGCACCGGTACCGGGGAGTCGACCGTGATCACCGAACCACCCGCACCCGTCACCCGGTCCAGCCACGCCGCGGTCGGGTCCGGGATCGTCGTGGTGGCGGGCACGACGACCACGCGGTACCGGTCCGCCGGGGTGACGCCGACCGCGTCGTCGTCGATCAGGTCGTAGTCGAGTCCGGCGGTCCGGATCGTCGCCGGGATCGCCGCCGGGATGCGGCGGCTGGCTTCCCGCCAGGTGTCCAGCGAGCCGCCGGTGGCCGTGCCCATCGCCGCGAACAGGTCCTCGGTCGGCAGGTAGACGGCGACGTCGGCGACCGGTTCGCCGTGCCGCAGCAGCCAGCACAACCGGGTCAGGTAGGCGGTCAGGTCGGGCATCGCCGGCCACCACGGGTTGCGGTCGTCGAGCGCTCCGGCGGCGTAGAAGAACCAGCCCAGGCCGGGGGCGTCGGGCGGCGAGTACGGCCAGCCGTGCCCGACGAGCTGGTTGACCCCGTTGAGCAGGTGTTCGTGTGCCTCGCCCTTCATGTCCAGCGGGGTGGCCCGGAAGGACGGCGAGTGCACCCAGGTCCAGATCTCGGCCGACACCACGTCGCGGCGGTACAGGTGGGCGGCCGACGACGCCCACCGGGTCGGGGTGATCTCCTGCCAGCCCCAGCCCTCGCCCTCGAACAGGTCCGCGGACCGGTAACTGCTCAGCGTCGCGGGCGGCGTTCCGTAGTTCTGGATACGGAACGGCACCCCCCGGCCGGCCGCCCAGCGTTGGCACACGTCGACGAAGTTCTCCCGGTACAGCTCGGCCAGCGTGCGGTGATAGTCCGCGCGGAGCCGCGCCGCGTCCGGTCCGTCCACGACGAGCCGAGAGAGGACGGGGAGCAGCGGGTATCCGCGCCGGCGGGCGAACTCACCGGGCAGCCCGGGGGTCCAGTCCGCGCCGTAGACCTCCAGGCTGTCGCAGAACACCGAGCCGAGGAGCTCGGCCGGAACCGCGTCCAGCAGCCGGTCCCCCACGTGCTCGAGGTGGGCCGCAGCCGCGGCGGCGCGGTAGTGGTCGAGGACCGGTCCCTCGGACCCGGCCGCGGCGCGCTTGACGTTCTGCCCGGTCGGTTGCGCGTACGCGAGCAGCACCTGGCGGGATCCCCGACCGGCCGGGATCGCGACGGCCCTGTCCACCACGGGCAGCTGCTCGTACGCCTCGGGCGGCTTCTGCCGGGACCCGGCCCCGAGGTACGCGGCGACCACCTCGTCCCCGGGCCACCGCGGGGTCGCCGGGACGGCCAGCGGCCCGGGGCCGATCTCGCGTCGTTCCCAGCGCAGCCGCCGGGCCGCCAGGTCGGGGGTGATGTGCGGGCCGCCGAAGGGCCAGCCGCTGCCCAGGGTCAGGTCGAACCGGAGTCCGAGCCGGCGGGCCCGCTCCGCGGCGAACCGGAGATCGGCCAGGAACGCGTCGGACAGGAACTCGGTGGTGGCCGGTCCCAGCGGGTAGACGTAGGCGACCTCGACCCCGCCGACGCCGGCACGGGCCATCGCGGTCAGCTCGCGGTCCAGTTCGTCCCGCCGCACCGCCGGGCCGAACCACCACCACCGCATCATCGGCGCCGCGCCGGGCGGCGGGTCGAGGAACCCGGACCGCAGGTCGTCGACGGTGGGCAGGGCGCTGCGCCGATCACTCACCTGGCCAAATCCACGCCCAGGTCGAGGTCGGCGACGGCAACCGGCCGGCCGGTGCGCAGGGACTCGTTGCCGGCCATGCCCACCGCGATGGAGCGCACCCCGTCGACCCAGCTCGACGGCCGCTCCAGCCAGTCCTCTCCGGGACCGCGGAACACGTCGGCCAGCAGCAGCGCGTCCCCGCCGCCGTGGCCGCCCTCGCCCTCCTCGATCTTGACGTCCTGGGCCGGCTGCCAGTGGCGCTGCAGCGTCAACCGCTGCCCGCCGGCCCGCGACGACGATTCCGGTACGGCACTCGGGTCGACCACGACATGCCCGTCCGGGTCGACCAGCACCGCCGCCCGCTCCACCACCTCGAGCTCGGCGCGACCCTGGTCACCGTTGACTGCTATCCGGTAGCCCTCCCACGGTGCGTGCGCGTTGAGCGCATAGCTCAGCGTCGCACCCCGGCCGTAGTCGACGATCACGGCGAGGTTGTCCTCGGTGGTCACGCCGGGGCCGAACACGTCCTGGTCGCGGCGGTAGCCGTCGTGGGACTCGTTGTCGAGGTAGAGCGCCTTGAGCGCCGGATCGGTGCGGAGGTCCAGCTCCCAGGGGGTGTGGCTGCCGTCGTGCGTGCCGCGTTCAGGGCGGGCCGGCATGCCGCGGGCGGCCGCGTTCTCGGCGCCGTAGAAGCGCACCCCGCCCCGGGCGTACACCGCGACGGGTGCGTCCGAGAGCACCCAGTTGATCAGGTCGAAGTGGTGGGACGCCTTGTGGATCAGCAGGCCGCCGGAGTTCGCCTTGTCCCGATGCCACCGGCGGAAGTAGTCGGCACCGTGCGCGGTGTCGAGCACCCACTCGAAGGTGACCGACAGCGGTGTGCCGATCGAGCCTTCCTTGACCAGCTTCTTCAGCCCCGAGTTGCGCGGCGAGTAGCGGTAGTTGTGCGTCACGACCCCCTGCCGGCCGGAGCGGGCGACCGCCGCGGCGATGAGTCGCGTCCCGGCCGGGTCGATGGTCAACGGCTTCTCCACCACCACGTCGACGCCGGTGTCGAGGCTTCTCGCGATCAGGCCGGCGTGCGTGAAGTCGGGCGACGTGATGATCGCCCGGTCCGCCCCGGTCTTGGCGATCACGTCCGCCAACTGGTCGGGGTGCCCGGTGAGCACGCCGGTCACGTCCAGGCCGGCCTGGGCCAGCCGGTTGACGTGCACCGCCGCCCGGCCCGGGTTGGGTTCGACCAGCCCGACCAGTTCCGCGTCGTCGCGGTGGACGCCGGCCATGGCGTCCAGGTACATGCGGGCACGGTGACCGGTTCCGACCACGACGTACCGTCGTTTCGAGGTCACGGGAAAGACGCCTTTCGTGGTGGTGTGGGTTTGGGATGCGCCGGCGGTCGGCTCACTTGCCGCCGGTGGTGGCGATGCCCCGGACCAGGAAACGCTGGCCGAAGAGGAACGCCAGGAAGATCGGGATCAGGGAGACGACCGACATGGCGAACATCGCACCCCAGTTGCTGCCGCTCGTGGCGTCCAGGAAGGACCGGAGGGCGACAGGGACGGTGTACGACTCGGGGGAGGTCAGGTAGATCAGCGGGGTGAAGAAGTCGCTCCAGGTCCAGATGAAAGTGAAGATCGCCGTCGTCGCCAGCGCCGGGATCATCAACGGGATCATCATCCTCGAGAAGATCTGCCAGTGGTTGCAGCCGTCGATCCGGGCCGCCTCGTCCAGCTCCCGCGGGATGCCCCGGATGAACTGCACCATCAGGAACACGAAGAACGCGTCGGTGGCCAGGAACTTGGGCAGGATCAGCGGGATGAACGTGTCCACCCAGCCCAGCTTGTTGAACAGGATGTACTGCGGCACCACGACCACGTGGAAGGGCAGCATGATGGACAGCAGCATGATCGAGAACCACAGCGTCCGCAGCCGGAACTTCAACCGCGCGAAGGCGTACGCCGCGAGCGAGCACGACAACAGGTTGCCGGCGATGGCGCCGATCACGACGAGCGCCGAGTTCACCAGGTAGTGCCCGAAGGGGTTTGCCAGCGCATTCCAGCCCTCGGTGTAGTTCTTCACGTAGATGTCGTTCAGCCACAGACCGGGCGTGCGGAAGATGACGTCCGTAGGCCGGAACGAACTCACCAGCAGCCACACCAGGGGATAGATCATCGTGAGGGCGCCGGCGATCAGCAGCAGATGCTTGACCACCGAGCTGCCCCGGAAACGCCCGGCGTCCCGCGGACCCACGGTGGTGGTGTCCCGGGTAGCCACCCCGGGCGGGGGTTCGAGCTCGGTGCGAGCCGTGAGATCAGTCATCGTAGAACACCCAATACTTGGAAGCGTAGAAGTTGATCGCCGTGAACGCCGCGATGATGACCACCAGCAGCCAGGCCATCGCCGCCGCGTAGCCCATCTCGAACTGACCGAAGCCGCGCTGGTAGAGGTACAGGGTGTAGAACAGGGTCGAATCCGACGGTGCGCCGGTGCCGTTCGAGACGATGAAGGCCTGGGTGAACGACTGGAACGCCCCGATGATCTGCAGCACCAGGTTGAAGAAGATGATCGGCGACAGCAGTGGCAACGTGATCTTGGTGAAGCGGCGCCAGCGCGGCGCGCCGTCCACCGCGGCGGCCTCGTAGTACATGGCGGGGATCTGCCGCAGGCCGGCCAGGAAGATCACCATTGGCGATCCGAACTGCCAGATGTGCAGCAGGATCAGGGTGCTCAAGGCGTACCTGGGGTCGGAGATCCAGCCGGTGTGCGCGTCCACGCCGAACAGCCGGAGCACCTGGTTGATCAGGCCGTCGGTGCCGAACATCTGGCGCCAGAGGACGGCGATCGCCACCGAGGCACCCAGCATGGACGGCAGGTAGAACACGGAGCGGTAGAAGGACAGCCCCCGCATGCCCTGGTTCAGCAGGACGGCGATGGCCAGCGCCAGGGCCAACTGCAGCGGGACGGACACGAACACGTAGATGAAGGTGACCTTCAGCGCCTGGTGCAGCCGCTCGTCGCCGAGCATCCGCGTGTAGTTGTGCACCCCGATCCACTGGGGCGCCTCGATCAGGCTGTAGTCGGTGAACGACAGGTACAGCGAGGCGAGCAACGGGCCGATCGTGATGACGAAGAGGCCGACCAGCCACGGCAACAAGAAGAGATAACCCGCCTTGTTGTCGCGGCCGGCTGCCTTCCGCTGGGCCCGCCGATCCTCGTCGGACTGGGGGTGCTCCACATGGATGTGGGAGAGCTCAGATATGACGCTCATGTCACGACTTCAGGTTCGACTTGACTTCGTCGACGAACTTGGCCGCGGCGTCGGCGGACTTCGCGCGGCCGTTCAGCACGTCGGTCTGATAACGGGTCAACGTGTCGTTCAGCTTGCCGCCACCCGGTGGCGGCGCGACCGGGGTGGGGGCCAGTTCCGGCTTGATGTCCGCGATGAACGTCGCCATCGCCTTCTGCGTCGGCGAGAGCTTGGGCGAGATCTCGGCCAGGATGTCGGTGTTGGCCGGGACGCCGCGCTCGGCGAGATTGATGTTGGCGCACTCGGAGGAGTTCACCCACCAGTTGATCAACGCTACCGCCTGGTCCGGGTACTTGGTCCGGCTCGACGCGGACCACAGCATGGACGCCTTGTACCAGGCCTTCCGGTCGGTGGCGTTGCCGGTCATGCTCGGGTAGCGCAGAACCTGGATCTCGGTGCCGGCCGCTTTGGTCAGCGCCTCCACCTGATTGGACCACTGCATTTGCATCGCGGCCTTTCCGACGGCCAACATCGTCTGGTCCACCGACTTGCCGGCTTCCTCGGTCAGCGCGGCAGCGGACGGGATCGCCTTGGCGTTCTGGTAGCCGAGAACCATGTCGAACCAGGGCACGACGTCGGCCGCTTCGAACCCGACCCCGTTCGCGGTGAACAACTCCTTCCCGTGCTGCCGCAGGAACGCGCTGAGCATGGCGTCACCGAAGAACACCCCCATACCGACAATCCCGCTGCCGGCCTTGGCGGTCAGCTCGGCGCCCAGCTCCCGCAGCGAGTCCCACGTCCACGTCTTGTCGTCGGGCATCTCCACCTTGGCCTGCTCGAAGATCTTCGGGTTGGCCAGGATGGTGGGCGTGTTGATGCCGGCGTTGATACCCACGAGCTTGCCGTCGATCTTGCCGGAATCGACCGATCCTTGGACGAACTTGGACGTGTCGGCGCCGTGCTTCGCGAGGTCCAGCAGCGCGCCGCGCTTGCCGTACTCGGCGATGTACGCCATGTCCATCTGGATGACGTCCGGCGCCTTGTTGCCGGCGGTCTGGGTGGCGAGCTTGTCCCAGTAGGTGCTGAATTCGCCGGGCTGCGGCGAGATCTTCACGTTGGGGTGCGCTTTGGTATAGGCCGCGATCGCATCCGTGGTGTTCTTGTTCCGCACGGGGTTGCCCCACCAGGCAAACTGCAGGTTGGCCGAGCCGCTGGCACCGCCGCCGCCGCTCGATCCTTTACCACACGCCGCGAGCCCCATGCCGGCCGCGGCGACCGCGAGCCCACCGGTCAGGAACTGCCTCCGGTTCACAGCCATGATTTTCCCTTCGCAATGTGGAAGCTTCAGATTGAGAAAGCGCTTTCCCGGGTAGTCACCGCCACGGCGCCCCTGTGTCCGGTGATGTGATCGATGAGCGTAAGGGATCGGCACCTCACCGTCAACCGCTGGTGACGTGCCGTGCGCAGCTCCCGAGCAGCCGCATGGCGACAGAGTGGCTGTCCAGGCACGTGATCACCCGATTCAGAGCCCGGTTGATCGTTTCCCCAGAGTTGAGAAAGCGCCTTCCGGTAGTTACCATTTCCCGCGTCGGGCAAACCGCGCCCGTCAGGTTTGATGCGCCGGTCGCCGGCTCGGGCGTCGGCAGAGCAGCGTGCGACGGCAGTGGGGCCGGTCGCGCCCGCCGCTGCTCGGATTCCCGTGCCGCTCCCTGTTGACCGGATCCGTAGTCGCTGCCGGGGTGCGGCAGTAGGCGTTCCGCCCCTGTTGCGTCGGCGAGCCGGACTCATGAAGGTGACACCATGACCCCTCCACCCGATCCGCTGGATCCGTCCGCCGTCGCCCTGCGGGGAGACGGGGCCTATCCCGATTCCCAGGTTTCCTACGCAGGCGCCACCTACTGGCTGGAACGGCACGCCGACGGGGCCCGGCGGTTGATCGCGGTGACCGACGACGAGTCCGTTTTTGATCGCTTCGCGGGCACCACGGAGACGGTCGGCGGCAGGGTGCGCCTGCGTGCCGAGACCACCGCGCACAACGCCGAGGCGTTGCGGCACGCCTTGCCCTGGCTGACGCCGTCCCGCGTCGGTCTGCACACCTCCGCCGGCTTCGGCGACCGGCTCGGCCTTTCCACGCCGGGTCACGTGCGCGCGCTCACCGCCGTGGGCGCACCGATCAGGCCGGTGTTCGCCCAGCAGTCCATCCGGGAGATGGGCCGCTGCCACCGGACTCCCCGCGATGTGCTCGACGACGCGACCTGGGGAGCCTTCCAGGCGGGCTGGACGAAGCCGGTGGGCGGCGACGCCGACCATCTGGAGCACCTCGACGACGTCGACGCCACCGCGGCGGCCGGCTTCGCCTTCTTCACCCTGGACCCGAAGGCCCGGGTCGACGCCGAGGCCGAGCACGCGGACGCGGCCGGCATCATGACGAAGGTCGAGGCGATCGACTGGCCGGGTCTGGACTCCGACCTGGCGACCTTCGTCAACCGATACGCCGGGCAGCGCATCGACCTCGAGCACGACGCCGTCGAGCTGGACAAGGAGTCCGTCCTGCGTGCGATGGCCAAGTACGGTCCGTCGCTGGCGCACGCGATGGCCATGTACCGGCGCCTCGCCGAGAAGGGCGCCGGCTTCGAGGTGGAATTCGCCGTCGACGAGACCGACTACCCGACCAAGCCCGTCGAGCACGTCGTCGTGGTCAGCGAGCTGAAGCGGCTGGGCATGGACTTCATCTCGTTCGCCCCGCGCTTCGTCGGCCGGTTCGAGAAAGGCGTGGAGTACATCGGTGATCTCGAGGAACTGAAACGCGACTTCGAGATCCACGCGCAACTTGCCCGCGCACTCGGGCCGTACAAGCTGTCGCTGCACTCCGGCTCGGACAAGTACTCGACGTACCCCCTGTTCGCCGAGGCGACCCGGGGTGTCGCGCACCTGAAGACGGCCGGCACCAGCTGGGCGGAAGCGCTGCGTGTCATCGCCCGCAACGACCCCGATCTGATGCGCCGGATTCTCGCCCTCGCGCTGGACAGCTTCGAGTCGAGCCGCAAGTCCTACCACCTGTCCTGCGATCCCGCGCGGATCCCCGCCGACCCGAGCGACGACGAGGTGGCGCGCCTGCTCGACGTGGTGGACTCGCGCCAGGTCCTGCACGTCGGCTACGGCGCGATCCTCGACGAGTTCGGGCCGCAGATGTACCGGGTGTGGAACGACCACGAAGAGGAGCACTACCGCATCATCGCCGATCATTTCGTCCGGCACCTGGAACCGTTCGCGCCGTACGCACAGTAAGGGCCGCGCTGCGTCGGCGGTCATCCGAGCAGAGCCGCGATCAGCAGCAGCACGGGGATCGACGCCAGCGTGGTGACGAATATGGCGTCCCGCGCCAACACCTCGCCCTGTCCGTATTTGATCGCGAAAGTGAAGACGTTCTGCGCGGTGGGCAGCGCCGCGACGACGGTGACCGCCAGCAGGTCGGCGGCGTGCAGCCCGAGAACGTACCGGGCCAGCAGGTAGGCGGCCGCCGGCTGTGCCACGAGCTTGAGAAAAGCGATCACGGCGATCTGGGCCGGGGGTTCACCGGCGCCGGGTAACGGCCCGGTGCGCAGCGAGACGCCGTACGCCAGCAGCATCGCCGGTACGGCCATGCCCCCCACCAGCGTCAACGGATCGTGCACCGGCGCCGGGAGCCGCACGTGCAGGATGGACAGCAGCAGCCCGAGGAGCGCGCCGATCAGCAGCGGGTTGCCGAACGGCCGCGCGAGCTGCCGCAGACGGCGGCGCCCCCGCGGGTCGTACGGCTCGCCGGACCGGGAGATCACGTCGAGCACCGCGAGTCCCAGCGGTTGGAGCAGCACCAGCTGGGTGATCAGCGTCGGGACGACCTGCGACACGTCGCGGAGCACGTACGCGGCGACGGGCAGGCCCAGATTCCCGGCGTTGACATAGCACGAGGCGAACGCGCCGATGACGGTGTCGCCCGCGCTGCGCCGCCACCTCAGCCGGGCCAGGCAGACGTAGCAAACGACCGCCACCGCGACCCCACCGGCCGAGGCGAGCAGATTGGCCGAGAACAGCCCGGACACGTCGGTGCCGCCGAGTACCGTGATCATCAATGCCGGAGCGGCGACGTAGAACGTCAACCGGGTCAAAATGTGCTGTGCGGACACATCGAGGATCTCGAACTGGGCGAGCAGTACACCCAGCACGATGATCGACACGATGGTGACGAACCCCGCAACGACGCCGCCCACGATCGCCGCTGGGTCAGCCGCGCTGGTAGGACAGCTTGGGCAGGGTGTACGCGAGGTCGACGGCCGTCTCCACCGCTTCGGCCAGGCTGAGGCGATGCTCCAGGACCAGCCGCGCCAGGAAGCCGGCGTCGACCCGCCGGAAGAGGTCATGGCGGGCCGGGATCGACGCGTACGCCCGCGTGTCGTCCACGAAGCCGGACGTGTTGTAGAAGCCGGCGGTCTCGGTGGCCGCCTCGCGGAACCGGCGCATGCCCTCCGGAGAGTCCAGGAACCACCACGGGGCGCCGAGGCGGACCGAGGGATACGCACCGGCGATCGGGGCCAGTTCCCGGCTGTACACCGTCTCGTCCACGGTGAAGAGGATGAGCCGGAACCGGGGATGGGTGCCGAACCGGTCCAGCATCGGTCGTAACGCCCTGGTGTACTCCGACCGGACCGGGATGTCGTAACCCTTGTCCGCCCCGTAGGTCCTCGCGTTCGCCGTGTTGTGGTCGCGCAGGACGCCGGGGTGGATCTGCATCACCAGCCCGTCCTCGCACGACATCTCGGCCATCCGGTACAGCAGGTCGGCGGCGAACGCGGCCACCTCCGCCTCGGCCGGATCCGCCCCACCCAGGACGCGCGCGTAGAGGTCGCGGGCCGCGCGCACGTCCATCGGGCCGGCGTCGGCCAGCAGGTGGCCGTGATCGGTGGCCCGTGCGCCGGCCGCGACGAACGCCGCGCGGCGCTGCCGCAAAGCGTCGAGGAAGCCGTCGTACGTGGTCGTGTCCACTCCCGACACCGACGCCAGATCGGCGATGTCCGACCGCCAGGACGGCCGATCGAGGTACGCGAGGGCGTCCGGCCGGAAGGTCGGCAGCACCCGCCGGCCGAGGCCGTCGGCGGCGAGCTTCGCGTGGTGCTGCAGGCCGGACAGCGCGGAGTCGGTGGTCGAGATGACCTCGATGTTGAACCGGTCCAGCAGGGCGCGGGGCCGGAACCCGGGGTCGGCGATCCGGTCGGCGATCCGGTCGTAGATGACGTCCGCCGTCTCGGCGCTCGGCACCAGGTCGACCCCGAAGACCTCGACCAGCTCGTGCTCGAGCCAGTACCGCGACGGGGTGCCGCGGAACAGCTTCCAGTTCTCGCAGAACGTCCGCCAGATCTTCCGCGAGTCCGACTCGACGGCACCCCCGTCCACCCGCGGCACCCCCAGATCGCTCAGCGCGATGCCCTGGGAGGCGAGCATCCGGAAGACGTAGTGGTCGGGCACGATGAGCAGGTGCGCCGGGTCGGCGAACGGCACGTCGTCGGCGAACACCTCCGCTTCGACATGGCCGTGCATGCAGATGAGCGGGAGATCCTTCGTCTCGCCGTAGATCTCCTTGGCCACGCGCCGTTGCTCCGGAGCGAACGGCAGGGCCCGGTCCGGGTGAAGTTCGAGACGCGTCACAGTTCCTCCTCGACCGCGTGTACCAGCTCGGTGTCGCCGGCCAGGTCCGGCGCGAGCAGCGCGAGCACGTCGCGCGCCGATCCGGCTCGTTCCCGGTACGGGGCGGCCCCGGCGTCGTTCACCGGCGCGCCGACCCCGCGGAGATGCTGGATCCAGGCGGCCAGGAGGTGGACGCAGCCGGGCGGCATCCGTCCGGCGGCACGCTCGCCCCTCAGCACCGGCAGCAGCCGGATCGCCACCTTCTGCGAGCCGTCCGCGGCGATCTGCGCCAGAGTGTGCCGGATGCGCGGATTCGTGAACCGCTCGATCAGCGCCGTGCGGTAGGCGGCCAGGTCGGCGGCGGGCAGCGGCACGTACCGCGACGCCTCGTCCCACCACTGCTCCAGCCAGCCGCGGCACACCGGATCGGCCACCGCGGCCGCGATGGTCTCGTGGCCGCGCGCGCTGCCCGCGTACGCCAGCAGGCTGTGCCCGCCGTTGAGCAGCAGAAGTTTGCGCATCTCGTACGGGTGGACATCGTCGACGAAACGCGCCCCGCCCGCCTCCCACTCCGGCCGGCCCGCCGGGAAGGCACCGCTGAGCACCCATTCGGTGAACGGTTCGGTGACCACCGGCACCGCATCCGGCCAGCCGGTCCGCTCCGCCACCGCGCGCACGTCCTCCTCCGTGGTCCGCGGCGTGATCCGGTCCACCATGGTGGTCACGAACGACACCCGGTCCCGTATCCAGCCGGCCAGGGCCGGCTCGGCGGCCTCCGCGAGATCCGTGACGACGCGCGCGGTCACCGCACCGTTGGCCGGCACGTTGTCGCAGGACACCACGGCCACCGCGCCCGCTCCGGCCGCACGCCGCGCGGCGAGTCCGGCGACCAACTTGCCCGGCACCGTGACCACCTCGCCGCCGTCCCGCACCGCGGCGAGGTCCGCGCGCACGTCCGCACGATCCAGGTCCAGGCCACCGTCGCGGGTCCGCGCGTACCCTCCTTCGGTGACGGTCAGCGTCACCACCGCGACCTCGGAACGCGCCAGGTGGCCGCACCAGGCCGCCAGGTCGCTGCCCGGCAGGGCCCGCGAAACCGCCCGCTGGACGGACATCTCGTCGCGCTGCGGCCCCCGTACGACCAGCGTGTACCGCCCGTCCTGGCGCGTCAGCTGGTCGGCGAGCGCGCGGGACCGCCCGGTGAACGCGGCTATCCCCCACTCCGCGGCGTTCGGTGCCGCGCCGGTATACCAGGCCTGGTGTGACCGGAAGAACCCGCCGAGGCCGAGGTGGACCATCCGCACCGGGCGTCGGTCCGGGTGGTCGATCGAGGTAGCCATGGACGCAAGCGTCTTGGGCGGTGCGGCCGCTGACAAGCGGTTGCCATCTCTTGCCCCGGCATATCAGGCAACAGGTGGCAACCCGCCGTCCGCGGGTACGCCGGCCGGAAACCGCGATGATGGGGTAGTCCGTCACCGACCGCACGTCGCCCCAACCCCACTGACCAGCGAAGGACCCTCGATGAGCGCATCCCGTACCGCGGTGGTCCCCGGCGGTATGAGCGGCCTCGGCGCCGCCGCCGCCGCCCGCCTCGCCGACGACGGCGTCCGGGTCGTCACCCTGGACATCGCCGACGGCGCCGACCTGCACGTGGACGTCACCGACCCGGAAGCCGTCGCGGAAGCCGCGCGGCAGGCCGGGCCGGTCGACATCCTGATCAACTCGGCCGGCGTCGTCGGCCCCAACGCGCCGCTGTGGGAAATCCCGGTGGACGGGTGGGAACGCACCCTCGCAGTCAACCTCAACGGCACGTTCCACACCTGCCGCGCCTTCGTACCCGGCATGCGCGAACGCGGCTGGGGCCGCATCGTCAACATCGCCAGCATGGCCGGCAAGGACGGCAACCCCAACATGTCGCCCTACTCGGCGTCCAAGGCCGCCGTCATCGCCCTCACCAAGTCTCTGGGCAAGGAACTCGCCACCAGCGGCGTGCTCGCCAACGCCATCGCCCCCGCCGTGATCGAAACCCCGATGAACGCCAGCACCAGCCCGGCAGCCCTCGCCCACATGACCAGCCTGATCCCGATGAGACGCGTCGGACGCGCCGAAGAGGTCGCCGAACTCATCGCCTGGCTCGCCTCCGACAAGGTCAGCTTCTCCACCGGCGCCGTCTACGACATCAGCGGCGGCCGCGCCACCTATTGACGCCAGGTGACCCCGCCGGTCGCCCCGGCCGGCGTAGCGTGTCTTGGATGCGGTACGAGATCGTCGCCGAGACGTACGTCGACCTGGAACGGGCATCCGGCCGCCGCGAGCTCATCGATCGTCTGGCGGCGCTGCTGGCGCAGACGCCGGTCGGGCTGCTGCCGACCATCTCGTACCTGTGCCAGGCCCAGATCGCGCCCGAGTTCGCCGGCGTCCAGCTGGGCGTGGCGGAGAAGCTGGCCGCCCGCGCCCTGGCTACTGCCGTCGGAGCCGCCGGTGACCGCGTGCCGGGCGTGCTGCGTGAGACCGGCGACCTGGGCCACGCGGCGGAGCAGCTGCTCGCCGAGACCGCGCCGGCCCGGCCGGCGACACTGCAGGTCGACCATGTCGTCGACACCCTGCACGCGATCGCGGACGCGGCCGGGCCGGGCTCCCAGACGAGCAAACTGACGCTGCTGGTGGAACTGTTGCGGGATGCCACCCCGGTCGAGGCGCGGTACCTGCTGCGCCTGGTCACCGGCGCGCTGCGGCTCGGGATCGGTACCCCCACCGTGCTGGACGCGCTCGCCCAGGTGTACGCGGGCGGCCGCGCCGACCGTCCGGTGCTCGATCGGGCGTACAACATCTGCTGTGACATCGGCCTGGTCGCCGCGACGCTGGCCGGCGGCGGGCTGGCCGCGGTGGAGCGGCTCACCGTCCGCCCCGGCAACCCCATCCGCGCGATGCTCGCCCAACGGCTCTCGGACGCCGATCAGATCCTCGCCAAGCTGGGCGGAAGCTGTTCGGCCGAGTACAAGTACGACGGCATGCGGGTCCAGGCGCACCGCACCGCGGACGGGCGGATCGAGCTGTACACCCGCCGTCTGGAACGGGTCTCGCAGCAGTTCCCCGACGTGGTGCGGTTGCTCGCCGGCGGGCTGCGACCGCGGGAGGCCATCCTCGAGGGCGAGGTGGTCGCCGCCGATCCGGTCAGCGGCGAGCTGCGGCCGTTCCAGGAGGTGATGTACCGACGCCGCAAGCACGGTATCGACCAGGCCGCCCGCGACGTGCCGGTCAGCCTCTTCTGCTTCGACCTGCTGTACGCCGACGGTGAGGACCTGACCCGGCAACCGTACCCGGAGCGGCGAGCCCGGCTGACCAATGCGATCGATGGCGCGCCCCAGCTCCGGCTGGCCACCTCGACCCGAGTCGACGAGCCGTCCACGTTGGAGACCGCGTTCGAACAGGCGGTCGCGGACGGCTGCGAAGGGCTGGTCTGCAAGTCGGTGCAGCCGTCGTCCGGCTACCAGGCCGGTGCGCGCGGCTGGCAGTGGATCAAACTCAAGCGCGACTACCGCACCGAGCTGAGCGACACCTTCGATCTGGTCGTGGTCGGCGCGCTGTTCGGGCGCGGTCGCCGGCGCGGCGTCTACGGAGCGCTTCTGCTGGCCACCTACGACCCGGCGACCGACACGTTCCCGACCATCTGCAAATGCGGAACGGGTTTCAGCGATGCCGAGCTCAGCGCGCTCCCGGGCCGGTTGGCGCCGCTCGCTCGCGACCACCGGCCGGCCCGGGTCGACGCCCGCCAACCCGCCGACGTGTGGTTCGAGCCCAGCATGGTGATCGAGGTGCTGGCCGCCGAGCTCACCCCCTCCCCCAACCACACCACCGGCTGGGGGCAGGTGAAGGAGGCCACCGGCCTCGCCATGCGCTTCCCCCGCTTCACCGGCCGGTACCGCGACGACAAGGCGGCCGAGGACGCGACCACGGTCGCCGAGGCGGTCCAGCTGTACCGCTCGGCCCGCCGCGCACCGGTCCCGGACTGAGACACCCGGCTACTCGGTCCGCAGCGCGGTGACGGTACGGGTGCGGCCGGCCCAGCCGGCCGGCAGGAGCGCGCCGACCACGGCGATCATCAGGCCACCGACGCCGAAGAGCAGCAGTTGCGCGGGGCGGTACACGTCGAGGACCGAGTCGGGCAGGGCGAAACCGGTGCTGCTTCCCATGGCGCTGACGACCATCCGCTGCACCGCCACGCCCACCGCGGCCCCGGCGGCGCCGCCCAGCACGCCGGTGACCACCACCGAGGAGATGACCATCGCCGCCGTTTGCCGGGGCGTCATCCCGAGGGCCTTGTGGACGCCGAGGTCATGCACCCGTTCGCGGGTCTCCAGAACGACCAGGTTCAGCACGCCGAGCCCGGCGACGATCACCAACAGGAGGCTGAGCAGTCCGGTCAACGAGTCGACGATGATGACGAGTTCGTCGGTGTCCTGGTCGACGGTGTGGGCCTCGGCGCCGAGGGGCTGCAATGCCGTGCTCAACGTTTCGGCGTACGCCGAGGGGTCGGTGCCGGACCGGACGGTCACGTAGAAGGTGACCGGTGCCAGGCCGGGGTCCGCGGCCTGCAGGGTGGCCAGGTCGGTGAGGATCTGCATGCCCCGGTCCTCGGTGTTGAAGACCTCGCCGACGATTCGTACGGTCACGTCGGTGCCGTGGTTGGTCAGCACGACAGTGTCACCCACCCGCTTCCCGGAGGCGGTCAGGAACGGGGTGGCGACGACGATCTCCCCCGGCCCGGTGAGCCAGGTGCCGGAGACCATCCGGTAGTACTGGGCGGCGTCGGGCCCGGTGAGGGCAACGGTGTCGAGCGCGCCGGTGATGCCCGCGACGGTCACCTCGGTCCAGGCCACGCCCATGTATCCCGCGGTCCCGGGCTGAGCGGTGAGCGCCCGCACGATGGCGTCGGGGTCGGTGAGGGCCGGTGGTCCCAGCGAGGCCGGCTGCGCTCCCGCCGCCGGTGGGCCGGGCGGCACGCCGACCTGGACATCGGCGATGTCCTCCACTTCCTGAACCTGGTTCAGGGACGCGCCGAGACCGACGGCGAACGTCACCGCGGCGGCACCGAACGCGACGGCCGCGACGATGCTGGCCGACCGCAGCGGCCGGGCGAACGGATGGGCCAGGCCGAGCGTGACCGGCCGGGGCACCGGGAGCCGGCCGGCCAACCGGGACGCCCATTGCCCGCGACCAAGGCGGGGGGTACGGCCGACGGCGAGCGCGTCGACAGTGCGCAACCGGCCGGCCCGGGCCGCGGCCACCCAGGCGGTCACCGCCACCACGGCCAGCGCACCGCCGACCACCAGCGCGTCGACCGAGGGAGCGACTCCGTTGTCGCTGGTGCCGTAGAGGCGGTTGGTCTGCGCGAGCACCGGGAAGGTCAGCAGGTTCCCGGCGACGACGCCGAGCACCGCACCGATCCCGGCCGGGACGAGCGCCTGCCCGGCGTACGCGCGGACGACCTGGGCCGGGGTGAAGCCGAGTGCCTTGAGGATGCCGATCCGGCGGGTTGCGGTGGCGACCGCTCCGGCGATCACGTTACCGATGATGAGCACCGCCATCACCACGCCGAGCACACCGAACGCGATCAGGAACGGGACCAGCAGCACGCTCTGCCCGACGGCGTCCTGCCGGGTGACGAGCCAGGACACGGCACCGGTCAGCGCGCCGTCCGGTACGGTCGCGGCGATCGCCGTCCGGCCCGCCTCGACCTGCGCCGCGGTACCGGCGGCCGTGAGCCGGTAGAGCATCTGATATCCGCGGGGACCGTGCGGGGCGGTCCACGTGGCGATCTGCGCCGGGGTCGTCCAGGCGTCGGCGGACCGGCTGACCGACCGGGCGGTGCCCACGACTCGCACGGTGGGGCTGCCGGGCAGGTCGGGCAGGGTCCACACCGTACCGATCTTGATCGGTGGCCCGCGGAAACGGCCGTCCACGGCCACCACCAGCTCGCCCGGACCGGTCGCCCACCGGCCGGCGGTGAGGGTGACCCGATCGACCGCGCCGCCCGGGTCCGGGCGACCGACGACGGTCATCGGAGGCATGCGGAAACGGTCGCGGACCAGAGCGATCTGCGTGATCGGGAACGGCCCGGCCGCCGAGCTCACCCCGGCGGCGTCCGCGGACTTGGTCACTTGTGCCGCCGTCACCTTGCCGGCGTCGAACTGCCCGATCAGGTGCGCGCCTCGCTGCTGGCCGAAGGCTCGGTCGAACGGTGCCCGCGACGCCACCAGCAAGGAGCCGCCGAGCACGGCCGAGGTCACCGCGATCATCACGACCAGGCCGATCACGATCGTCTGGACGCGGCGGCGACCCAGCCCGGAGCGGACCACCCGGCCCAGCGCGCTCATCGGACCGGCTCCGTCACGGTGTCGGCGGCGACACGACCGTCGAGGAGCTGGACGGTGCGGGTGGCGCACGCTTCGGCGAGGGCCAGGTCGTGCGTGACCAGGACGATCGTCTGACCGTCCGCGTGCAGGTCGGTGAGGAGCCGCTGGACGTCTTCCCCGGCGGCGGTGTCCAGCGCGCCGGTCGGTTCGTCGGCGAGCAGCAACGCCGGCCGGTTCATCAGCGCCCGCGCCACCGCGACGCGTTGCCGCTCCCCGCCGGAGAGCCGGCCCGGGTACGCGGACACGTGCCGGCCCATGCCCAGCGCGGTGAGCAGCTCGGCGGCCCGGCGCTGCGCCGCGCCGCGGGCAATCCCGGCGAGCTGCGCTGGCAGCATGACGTTGTCGGCCACGGTCAGGTCGTCGAGCAGGTTGAAGAACTGGAACACCAGGCCGATCCGGGCTCGCCGGTACCGTGCGGACGCCGCCTCGCTCAGCTCGTCGACGCGGACGCCGTCCACGGTGACCGTGCCGGCGCTCGGCCGGTCCAGCCCGGCGACCAGGTTGAGCAACGTCGACTTGCCGCTGCCGGACGGGCCCAGGACCGCCACGGCTTCTCCCCGCGCGACGCTCAACGAGACCTCTCGCAGCGCCGGAGGGCCTTCGTCGTACCGGCGGGTCACCGCACGCAGCTCGATCAGCGGCATGGACATCTCGGTCTCCTCGGGGTCGTCGCACTCAGCCGGCGTCGACGCTAGGAGCACGCCGGATCCGGACGCATCGTCAGCCGGGGGCATCTTCGGTACCGCGCGGAAATGAGCCGGGGCGATGTCATCCGGGCGATGTAGGCGAGAGAGGTACCCGGTACCGGTCTCGATGCGGATACCGCGGGCGCGGGCCGGCGGCCAGAATGGGCCTGTGACTGGACGGGCCCTGGTGGGCCGCCTCCGCGCCGGGGTGCGGGCGTTGACGCGTCCGGCCGGCGCGCTGCCGCCGCTGTCGCGCCGGGGCTGGGTGTTCGACGCGGTCCTGGCGCTGGGGCTCGGTCTCACCGCGATCCAGGCCGGTGGCGCGGGTATCGAGGACGGGCCGCGCTACCCGGTGGTCGACGGTGACCCGGTGCGCGGGTTGCCGGCTCCGCCCGGGGTGGATCCGATGTGGCCGCCGTTCCTGCCGATCGAGGACGACCGGTCCGGCTGGACGGTCGTGCTCCTGCTCCTGGTGGTCGCCCCACTGGTGTTCCGGCGCCGATACCCGCTGGGCGTGCTGTGGGTCGTGCTGATCCTGGCCACGGCGGTCGAGGAAAACCCGGCCGCGCTGCGCCTGTCGTTCCTCGCGTCGGTCATCGCCGGGTACAGCGCGGCCGTGTTCAGCCCGTACCGGGTGCCCGCGTTGCTGAGCCTGCCGGTCGCCGCGATCCTGCACGCCGGGCTGCAGTCGGACGCCAGCTCGGTGTCGGACACCGCCGTGCCGTTCCTGATCTTGCTACCGATCGCCGTCGCCGCCGACGGCCTGCGCCGGTGGAAGGACCGCGCCGACGAGGGCCGGGCGCGGATGTCCGCGATGGAACACGAGCGAATCGAGGCACTGCGCCAGGCGACCGAACTCGAACGCGCGCGGATCGCCCGTGAGCTCCACGACGTGGTGACGCACAACGTCAGCGTGATGGTGATCCAGGCCGGCGCGGCGCGCAAGATCATGGAGTCGTCGCCCGAGCAGGCCCGGGAGGCGCTGCTCGCGGTGGAGGCCAGCGGCCGTTCGGCGATGACCGAGCTGCGCCACGTGATGGGTCTGCTCACCATGACCGGCGACGGCCCGGATCCGTCCGGCGACGCCGACCTGGCGCCGCAGCCGGACCTGGCCGGGCTCGACGGGCTCGTGCAGCGGTTGCGGGACGCCGGCGTCCCCATCGAGCTGACCGTCACCGGACGACCGGTCCCGCTGCCGTCCGGGATCGCGCTCACCGTGTACCGGCTGATCCAGGAGGCGTTGACGAACACCGTCAAACACGCGTCCGGCGCGTCGGTGCAGGTCACCATCCACTACGGCGACGACCATGTGCAGGTGGAGGTCACCGACAGCGGTGGCCGGCCCGGCGCATCGGCCGGCACGGGCACCGGGCGGGGGCTGATCGGCCTGCGCGAACGGCTGGCGCTCTACGGCGGGATCCTGCAGGCGGGACCGCGGCTCAGCGGCGGGTACCGGGTCCGCGCCCGCATTCCGGTGGAGACGTCGTGAACGCGGTGCCGCGGGTGGTGGTGGCGGACGACCAGGCGCTGGTCCGCGCGGGTTTCCGGCTGATACTCACGGCCGACGGGATCGACGTGGTCGCCGAGGCGACGACCGGGACCGAAGCCGTCGACGCGGTCCGCCGACATCGGCCCGACGTGGTCCTCATGGACATCCGCATGCCCGACATGGACGGGCTGACCGCCACCCGCCGCATCCTGTCCGGTGCCGACGCGGCGCCGCGCATCATCATGCTCACGACGTTCGACCTGGACCACTACGTGTACGCGGCGCTGACCGCCGGGGCCAGCGGCTTCCTCCTCAAGGACGTCACCCCGGAACAGCTGGTCAATGCGGTCCGCCTGGTCCGCGACGGCGACGCGCTGCTGGCCCCGGCCATCACCCGCCGCCTGGTCGAACGGTTCACCCGCCGCGACGCCGACGCGCCCGAGATCCACCGCGACCTGACCGCCCTCACCAAGCGCGAGCTGGAGGTGCTCGCCCTGTTGGCGCACGGCCTGAGCAACGCCGAACTCGCCGGCCGGCTGCACCTGTCGGAGGCGACGGTGAAGACCCACGTCGCCCGGATCCTGGCCAAGCTGGGCCTGCGCGATCGGGTGCAAGCCGTCGTCGTGGCCTACCGAACCGGCCTGGTCATCCCCTGACCGGACGTCCCTCGGGGGCGACGTCGCAGACGGACGCGCGCAGCGGGGAGCTGCCGCTGATCGGATCGCTCGGGCTCTGGCGCAGGACGGCGTTGAGGTTGGCGCTGCCGGGACCGATCGGCGGGTAGCCGGGCAGGTCGAGGTCGGGGCAGGCCTGCCACCAGCCGTGCTGGCCGCACACGACCTGCGGGTCGAGACTGGCGTTGAGCTTGGCGCGGGCCCGCACGCTGCCGTGCGGTGTGCTGACCCGTACCCAGTCGCCGGCCGCGATGCCTCGGGCGGCCGCGGTGTCCGGATGCAGCTCGACCTGCGGGTCGGGGGCGCTGCGGCGCAGGCCCGCCACGTTGCGGTGCTGGGTCTCGCAGAACCACAGCGACTTGGCACAGGTGAGGATCAGCGGGAAGCGTCCGGCGAGCTCGGGCCGCGACCGGGGACTCGTGCCGGGCTCGTCGAACCGGGGTAGCGGCGAGTAGCCGTGGTCGGCCAGCACCTCCGAGTAGAGCTCGATCTTGCGGGTCGGGGTGCGGAATCCGCGGGGTGCGCCGCCGTCGAGCTCGGCGTACTTGCGATGACGCGTCACCAGCGGAACCCGTACCCCGGCGGGCTGCGCCCGGAGCTGGTCGAGCGTCAGGCCGCTCGGGGCGAGCTGGTGGTCGAGCGCCGCGTCGAGGTCGCCGTTCCAGAAGTGCTCGCCGAGACCGAGACGGGTGGCCATGGCGAAAATGATCTGGAGGTCGGAGCGGGCCTCGCCGCGTGGGGGCACGAGGGGCCGGCGCAACTGTACGAGGGACTGCGCGGCCTCGCTGATCTCGAAGCCGATCCGCAGACCCTCGGCCTCGAACGCGCTGGTCACCGGAAGCACGATGTCGGCCTGCTCGGCCGTCGGGTTCAGGAACAGGTCGGCGTGCACGAAGAAGTCCAGCGCCGCGAGGGCGTCGCGCCCGCGCCCGCTGTCGCCGTGGGCCATCACCAGGTTCGCGCCGAAGTTCACCAACCCACGGACCCGGTACGGGCGACCCTCGAGCGCCGCCGTGTAGACGTCCTCGCCGGTGACGAACTCGAACCGGGCCGGCCCGAGCGGGCGCTGCGCCACGCCGAGGGCCTTGGCGCGCTGCTGCGGGGTGAGAAGCTCGGCGCCGTCGATCGGGTTGCTGGGCACGGCCGGGAACAACACGTTGCCGCCCGGCGCGTCGAAGCTGCCGGTCAGGGCGTACAGCTGGTTGATCGCGCGTACCGTCTGGGTGGCGTTGCTGTGCTGTTCGATGCCGCTCCAGGCGTAGAACGCGACGGGGCGCGACTGCCAGAGCGCGCGAGCGGCGCGTTCGATGTCGCCGGCCGCGACACCCGTGATCGCCTCGGCCACGGCCGGCTCCATCCGGCGGCACTCCTCGGCGACCAGGTCGAACACGGGCCGGCACGGCACCGGGCCGCGCGGCGTCGTGACCTCGTGGACGCCGAAGAGCGCCAGCCGCGCCTCGTCCACCGCGGGACGCCCGCGCGCGGGATCGTAGGTGACCGGCGCGGCGGCCGGTTCGTCCCATCCCACGTAGTGCGCCGGGTCGCCCGCCGGCGACAGCTCGCTCGCCCGCAGCGGGCGGCCGGTGTCGGCCCGCACCAGCAGCGGGGCGTTGGTCCAGCGGCGGACGAATTCGGCGTCGAACCAGCCGTTCTCGATCATCACGTGGGTGAGCGAGAGCGCGACGGCGGCGTCGGTTCCCGGACGGACCCGCAGCCAGTGATCGGCCCGGCCGGCCAGGCCGGCGCGTCGCGGGTCGACGACAACCAGGCGCGCGCCGCGGCGCAGTGCGGCCACCGTGCTCGTGGCGTGCGCGAGCCGGGCGACCGACGGGTTGTATCCCCAGTACAGGACGCAGCCGGCGTGGTCGAGGTCCGGCAGGTACACGCCGGGCACCGACGCGCCGTACGTGTAGATCGAGGCCAGGTAGCGGCCCCAACCGCACAGCTCCATGTACATGCACTGGTTCGGGCTGCCGAACGCCCGCCGCAGCCGCATCACCCAGTCGATCGCGTCGCTCATCGCCGACGTGGACGGGGACGTGGCCCCGAACACCACCGACTCCGGGCCGTGCTCGCGGGCGATCGCACGCAGCCGGGTCGCCACCGTGTCGAGCGCCTCGTCCCAACTGATCCGCTGCCAGCCCGGATCCGCCGCCCCTTTGCCGTTCGTGCGTTTCAGCGGATGCAGCAGCCGCTCGCGGTGGTAGACGATCTCGGGCGCGGCCTTTCCCTTGACGCACAGCGCCTGGCCGGTCGGGTGTGACGGGTCGGGGTGCAGCGCCACGAACACGCCGTCCGTGACCGTCGCCTTCGCGCCGCAGCGCGACACGCACAACGGGCAGAATGTCGAAACCTCGGACGTCACCGCTTCCGCGACCATCGGTCCCCCTCCGCGACCAGGGAGTGCCACCTTCCTGTATAACAGCTGTCGAAGGGCCCGCTCATCGTCGTGGCGGCAGGTCCGGTTGTCCGGTCGGCCCAGAAATAGCGTCCGCCAGAGCACGAACGGCATGGGCACGCCGGGAGACGGCCGGCGCGACCGGATCCGCGGGCCCGGCCTGATCCAGCCGTGCCGGCCTATCGGTCCTCGCTGCCGGTCCGAGTTCCGACGAACGCGAGCACCACCGGGTCGGTGGAGGTCAACCGGGCCACCTCCTCGTCACCGGTACAGGTGATCAGGGCGATCACCACCCGGGACGAGTCGCGCCGCACGACCCGCCAGATCGCGCCGGAGTCCTGCCAGCGGCGCAGTTGCGTGACGACGTCCTCGGCGGGTGGTTCGGCGATGTCCATGGCTGCGTTGTGCCTCTCCGACGCGGTCACTGTACGCGGGTGACCAGACCGGCCCACGGGTCGGCGAGCAGCAGGTCCAGCCGGCCGTCGCCGGTGATGTCGGCGGCCGCGAACCCGTACCTGCCGATGTCGGCGGCCGAGTACGGCTGGTAGATGATCTGGACTCCCAGCCAGCCGTCCGGGCGTTGCAGGATCCGGCCGATACCGGGATAGCCGCTGTGCGTGGTGAGGACGTCCAGCAGGCCGTCACCGTTCATGTCGGCGAGCAGCACACCCTCCGGGTTGTCCCGGGACGGGTACACCTGCCACGTGCCCAGCGCGCCACCGGCATCCCGGGTCAGGATCTCCACCCGGCCGGAAGGGGTGTTGCCACCGACGCTGACCACCAGGTCCGCGCGGCCGTCGCCAGTGACGTCGCCGGCCGCGAACGAGCCGATGAACTCCCACGGATCCGGCGGCACGGCGTACCCGGCCGGCGCCGAGAACTGCCGCGGCGCAAGCTGGGTGAGCACCGAGATCACGTGGTCGCGCAGCACCGCGACGTCCGGCCGCCCGTCCCCGGCGAGATCCGCCACCACCACCTCGCCGTAGTACGGGAACAGGTTGACCGGCCCGCCGAACCCGCCGCCGCCGGTGCCGTAGCGCACCATCGCGCCCGCGGCCGCGTTCGCCACCAGATCCGCTATGCCGTCACCGTCGAGGTCGAGCACGTAAGGGGCGATGACCGAGCTGCCGAACGACACCGGCGTCGGCGCGGCCAGCCCTTGCGCGGTCTGCCGGTACACGTCGACGCCGTCCCGGCCGCCCATCACCAGGTCCGCACGGCCGTCGCCGTCGACGTCTCCGATGGCAGGCGTGAGGCCACCCGCGGTCGGCGACATGGCGTGGTACTGCGGCGCGCCCAGCGTATGGTCGGCCTGCTGGACGAACACGTCGAAGCCGAGCTGGTACGTCTGGTCCACGGTGCGCCGGCTGGTGACCACCACGTCGGTCAGGCCGTCACCGGTCAGGTCCCCGGCCGCCAGAGCCGCCGCCTCCCCACCCACGGCGCGCACCTGGGGCGGCTGTAGCGGCACCGACCCGTACGCGGGGTAGTAGGTGGAGGTCACCGACCCCGACCCACTGGCACCCGTCACCGGCAGCACATCGCCCTGGTACTGCGCCGAGAACGTCAGCGACCGCGTGCCCATCCGCAGCACGTATTCTGCCCGCCCGCCGAGACCCAGTTCCGTCTGCGTGAGCCAGGAGCCGTCGAGGTAGAAGTCGACGGGGCCGGTCGGTCGCGAGCCGTCGGAGGTGTGCACCACGGCGCTGAGCAGCACCCACTGTCCCGGTTCGGCCTTCGGCGGGTACACCCGGAAGTCCATGCTCGTCGCCGGGCCCGCGAAACCGGAGACGCTGGCGGAGGTCCCGGTCACCCCGTTGGGCGCCACGGCACGGACGGCGTACCCGTAGTAGCTGCCGCTCACCACGTTCTCGTCGCGGTAGGTGGTCGCGGTGGTCGAGCCGATCGCCGTCCAGGTCTCGTACGGTGCGACCCGCAGGACCTCGTACCGGGTGGCGCCCGGGACGGCCTCCCAGCCCACGTCCATGGCGGATCCGGTGGCGTTGACGTGCACACCGGCCGGCGGGATGAACGCCGTCACCGCGCTCGCTTCCGCCGAGTACGCGGACAGCTTCTTGTTGTATCCCGACTGGACCACGTAGAAGTACCGGGTGGCCGGCGTCAGACCGGTGTCGGTGAACGACGGGGTCGGTACCGTGCCCACCACGGTGTACGGGCCGCCGGACGTCGTGCCGCGCAGCACCCGGTAGTACGAGGTCGACGCGGTCGAGTTCCACGAGACCACGATGGTGTCCGGACCGAACGCACGCGCGCTCACGCCGGACGGTGCCACCAGGAAACCGGCCGCCGAGGCCGGCGCGGAGCAGACCATGGTGAGGGTCACGCATATGATCATGGCGGCCACCAGGACACCGGGCCGCCGCCTGCCGAGGGAGTACTTGAACCGGGTCATCCGACCCTCCCCGCGTCCCCGTTCATCGACTGACCTCTTTGTACCCCCACCGCGGGCGGACCGCGAGTCCACCCGTCGGCCTCCGACGACCCGAATGAGTCGGCCTATACCGAGCCATCGGTGCTCGCGGTAAATCCGGGGCCTGCCGGCCTTGACCGGCACGCCCCGGATGAGCCGGTCATCGATAGATGTGTACCCGTTCCCCGATGTACAGCCGTGACCACAGGCGGTTCATCGCCGAAATGGTGACCCGCACACACCCGTGGCTGGCCGAGTAGGTCGGTACCGAGGTTGATCCGTGAATGGCGTACCCGCCGTAGAAGTAATTCGGCCGCCACAGCAGGCCGAGGTCGCTCTGCCGCCAGCCGTCGATCCGGCGCAGGATCGAGAAGTTCCCGGTGGGGGTCGGAGTGGACGACTTTCCCGGGGACGCGTCGACGATCCGGGTGATGGAACCGGTGTTGGTCAGGTAGAGCACCCGCTTGGTGAGGTTGATCTCCACCGCGGCGGAGCTGTGGTAGTAGCGAGCCGCCGGGCGGTAGGGGCTGGCGAGCTTGCTCCAGGTGGCCGGCCCGACGATGCCGTCCACGACGATGCCCTGCACCTTCTGGAACGCGTACACCGCATGCAGGGTGTTGTTGCCGAAGACGCCGTCCACCGAGCCGACGTCGTAACGCAAGGCGACCAGCCGCTGTTGCAGATAGGTCACCGCGGATCCGGACGAGCCGTACTTGACGGTGGGCCAGGCGGCGAACGCCGAGGCGGCCGCCTGCCGGCTCGCCGTCACCGGAGCTGCGGCGGCGGGGCCGGTCACCACCGACACGGCGGCGAGGACGGCGAGGAGGAGCACCGAGAGGTAGGCGGGCAGGCGTGCGGTCCTGCCGCGCATGAAGTGCATGACGATCATCCCCTTCGATATCGAAGATGTGTCTCTCCGAGTTTGCTCGGGCGCGTCAAGCCGCCGCACGGCAACGGCAACCGGCTCGGCGTCGGCGTGCGGGATACGTTCGGATTTGTCCCCGGCTGTCCACTATCGACGGATCAGCGCGGCGTCCACGGCCTGCTCGGTCGACGGGCGGCGGGCGCGCGGGGCCGGCGCGAACCGGCCTCGTGCACCGGCCGGAAGCGGTCGTCGAGCGGCGTGATCAGGTCAGCGGGAGCAGCGGCACGCCGCCCGTGATGTCGTTCAGCCGTCGCTGACGGATCGGGACCTGCGCCGCCCTTCCGCGGAGAACGCCGGCCCCTCGATCCCCCAGCTGGTGATCCGCCGCGGCAGGATCCGTAGCCATGCCGCGTCCCAGCCTGTGCCGAAGCTCTCGCCGCCCTCCTCGTGCAACTCGGCGACGCCGCGGACCTCGATCCCCCGCGGAGTCCAGGGATCCACCCGCTCCAGATCGTCGACGGCGATGGCAACGCGCGGATTCGCCTGCAGATCGCGCCATTTCTTCGAGCCCCGGAACCCGTGCCCGCCGACCTCGATCACCCCGGCCTCGGGACCGAGGCGGAAGCCGACCGGGACCACATGCGGCGAGCCGTCCCGGCCGACGGTCGCCAGGCGGCCGAGCCGCTGCCCGCGCAGGTACTCGATCTCCTTCTCGGTAAACGTGGTCACCGCGAATCCTCTCTGACCTCTCAAGCGGCGGATTCAGGTGTGCTGGACGGCTGCTTGCTCGACCGGCAGAGCGGCGACGAACCGCTGCATGAAGGCGTCGAAGCCGGCCACGTCGGCCGGGTCCGGGTCGACGGTCTTCAGCGGGGCGTCTGCGAACACCTCGGTGTTCAGGAAGTCCTGCAGGTCATGGCCGGGCTCGCGCCGGCGGAGGAACGCGGCGAGCACCGCGATGCCCCAGGCGCCCCCTTCACCGGCGATGTTCCCCACGGACACCGGGGTCTGGATGGCGGCGGCCAGAAACCGCTCCGCGACCCCTTCGGTCTTGAACAGGCCGCCGTGCGCGAACATCCGGTCCAGCCGCACCGCCTCGGACTTCTGCAGCACGTCCATGCCGATCCGGAGGGTGGCGAGTGCCGCGAACAGGTGGGTCCGCATGAAGTTGGCCAGGGTGAAGGCGCTGTCCGGCCCGCGGAGGAACAACGGGCGACCCTCCGGCACGCCGGTGATCGGTTCCCCGGACAGGTAGTTGAACGACATCAGCCCGCCGCCGTCTGGTGCGCCGTCGAGGGCGGAACGGATCAGCGTCTCGAAGATCGCCGAGTCGTCCACGTCGAGTCGGAGCGCGGCGGTGAACTCCGCGAAGAGCGCGGCCCAGGAGTTCAGCTCGCTGGCGCCGTTGTTGCAGTGTACCATGGCGACCGGGTCGCCGGCGGGCGTGGTC
>Ga0081539_10002018_pt1 | contig 30684 bp, 31 predicted proteins | sample TabmetS4T2R2_FD_71023 | JGI IMG/M metagenome (GOLD analysis project Ga0081539, IMG submission 71023) | Tabebuia heterophylla rhizosphere microbial communities from the University of Puerto Rico - S4T2R2 | ecosystem: Host-associated > Plants > Roots > Rhizosphere ... | reverse complement strand
GACTCGAAGATATCGGTGTTGAAGCACGTGAGGTCGGCATCACGTAATTGTGTTCCGTCGTGCCAGCCCCGCTTGAAGTGTTCATCATTCCTTCAAGGAAATCTGGCACACCATTTCGGTTCGCATCCATTGATCCCAAGGCTTGTTCGTATTTTGCACGAATGTCGGGCGGCAGTTCATCGAGACTGTTATATTCTTTCCCATCTGCAATGATCTTGGTTGTCGATGAAACAACATCTGAGATCATACCTTCGATTGAATCAGGCATTCCATTCTTATTTTGATCAGCAAAGTTCGTCAAATTTTCAAACACATCAGGAATACCATTTCTATCTTTATCCCCAAGCTGACTCATCGCGTTTTCATAATTTCTACGCACATCCTCCGGCATTTCATCCATGCTTTTATACGTCTTGCCATCGATGACGATTAGTTTTGGATTCATAGCTGCCTCCAGTATAGACTCAAGTTTACAAGAAGCATCAATCGAATGCAAGTCTTTTGTATCGTATTACCATATCAAACATACATGTCGCACTCTGTAGTACACTTTGTCGATTGGAGGAATCATGACCGAGTTGCTGTATCAGACCGATAGCTATTTGCAGGAGTTCGAAGCGAACGTACTATCCGTATTGCCAGACGAACGTGCGGTTATTTTAGATCGATCAGCCTTTTACCCAGGTGGAGGTGGACAGCCGTGTGATTTTGGCTCATTGACTGTTGCAGGAGTCTCCTATCCTGTACATAGAGTGAAGAAACAAGGGGACAGCATTCTACACTTTCTTGGCGGAGACGATTCACTTCCATCCTCCGGCACCACAGCCCGCGCGACGTTGGACTGGGCGCGGCGATATCAGTTAATGCGCACCCATACGGCCCTGCATATACTGTGTGGCACAATCTTCCGCGATTATGGTGCACTGGTCACAGGCGGGAATATGGAGCCGCTCAAAGGTCACCTGGATTTTGAGTTCGCGACGATGCGCGGCGATCTCGTCCGTGAGATTGAGGCAGCTATCAACAAGGAAGCGCAGATAGGGCGCGATGTCCGTGTGAATATCTTGCCGCGTGAGGAAGCGTTCCAAATCCCTGATTTGATTCGGACGAAAATCAATCTTCTGCCCGAAGGCATCACCCACGTCCGCACCATTGAAATTGTCGGTCTCGATCTACAAGCAGATGGCGGGACGCATGTGCATAACACAAATGAAGTTGGAAAAATCCGCGTTGCCGATTACAAAAGCAAAGGCGCGATTAACAAACGGATCTATATTGAGATCGAGTAGATCAAAAAGTAGGATATGAAAGATAAACTTCGCATCTCTAATTAATTTTCTGTGGGCTTACAAGGTATAATGCGCAAGCTGTAATATCCATATTCAACCCAAGGAGATATATCTTGAAAGGTAATACGTTTTTTCCCATAGTATTGTTGGTTGCATCGCTTGTTTTTACATCGCTCGCATGCGGTTTCAGTGCCTCTACAGCTAACATTTCCAATGCGCATATGGCCGCTGATGAGAATGATTCAGCGCAAACGACTGTTTACCCACCCGACACACAAACCTTTTATTGTTACTTTGATCTGAATAACGCACCTGATACCACTGTTGTCAAAGGCGTCTGGACGTTGGTATCCGCTGAGGGATACGAGTCCAATTCTGAAATCGATTCTGCCGAAATTACAGGTGGTGATAACACGTATTACTTCAGCCTGGATCGTTCTGCGGACGAGTGGCCAATCGGACAATACAAGATCGATCTTTACCTTAACGATACCCTGGTGCAAACTGTCAATTTTGAAGTTCAATAATCACACAGATTGCAACGAAAAAACGCGCTCCAGTTTGAGCGCGTTTTTTATTCACTGCGATGTTGATGCTAGCCCATCCGAATCGATCTTCGCGGCACGTCACGTGACTCGTTCATTACTGTGGTTTTGGCTCGTTAATGGTTCATCGCGCACGAAATCAATTTTTCCTTCTTCAATTTGCGATTGTATAGCGGAGGGTATCCGTTCGTAGCCCTGCCGCGCTGCCATTTCCAAAAATTCTCGGAAGCCCTCAGGCGCTTCTTGCTCCGGTTTGCTGACATAAACTCCAAGCTTCGTTTTTGTCCCATCGTATTGGAGACTGATCGTGCGATAATATTCTATACCTCCCACATTTTGATGCACAGTGAAATAATCGAAAGGCTTCCAATCCACAACCTTATTAAAGAAATCTCCGCTTGAATGAGCACAATGAAATCTCGATTCCGGTCCGGTGCGCCCGCCAAGATCGTCAATACGTTTTACATATTCCAGACCCAGCAGTGGCGCTTCGAGAGCAGGTGTGGTGACCAAATCCCAAATTAATGATGGTGGATAGGGTACGTCGATTTCAATGGCAATCCATGCCGTCTTAGGATCAACGATAAACCTCTGGCGATCTTGTACCCTTTCCCACGCGCTTCGTAAGTTATGAACAAGCATATTTACTTCGCCAATATGCTCATAGGTTTCTTTATGTGGTGTAAGCGGGTCACAAAGCCTATACAGTTCCAGCGCGTTGGCCGCGGCTTCCGAAAATAAAGCATAGGACTTGATTCCTGTTTGGTCAATCACATGATTTTTCAACATACGGTGCGGAACAATCACATCCGCGCCGAGTAGTTCTTCGCGATCACCAAGTTTTTGTACAAGGTATTCTCCATAATGAATACACATCTTCAGATCGAGCTTGCTCATGTTTTTGCAGGCGCGGCATTGACAGGTGGTATTGAATGTCATTTGCCTCAACGTATCTGAAAACACGATGTATAAATTTTCAAGGGTTTCGATAAAACTTTGCGGATTGACAAAGCACAATTCTGGTGTATACATGAAAATCGCATCGCCGCGGAACCCGGAAATCTTCAATGGAAATTTGATGTGCTCCAGTTGCACGTCAAAAAGATTTTGGAGAGTCGCATGCGCGTGCTCAAGTTCTGATTCGGTGAGATATTCGGTATAGCCAGAAATATCAGTAATGATGAAATAGCCTTTGGTTGCCATAATCAATTATCCATTCGCCCTGAGCGGAGCCACATGCTTTCCGTTGCGTGGTCGGTTCGACTGCGTGCCGACGAGCATGGCACTCCGTTCAGCGCGAATACTGTCTTATAATCTCAAAAAGCCTCGCGCTCTATACAGCTTTCGATATTGTACCAAGCCCGAAGGGAGCGTCAACGCACATTCTCCACAATCTACGCGGCCTCGTCAATAGCCAGTTTGGTGTTCATCTTTTCACACCAAATGACAGTGTCCTGCCATCGGAAGATTCCTGTTACTCGGATTTCACAGGACCTGACACAGAATTTCCTGGCCCGAGTGGCTCATTTTGGAAAGGCCGTTCTCATACATCTTATCCGAAGCACGGAAGAAGTTGGTGAAAGTCTACAATAAACTTTTGCCTGATTCATTCTGAGTTATGTTTGCTGTGAGGCTGCAAATACTTTGGTTACTTCCTCTGGAATAGCCCGTGGCGCGCCTGTTTTGACATCCACGAATACCCAGTCTGTTTCTCCTCTGACTAAAACTTTGGCATCTGATTTTCTGACGAATTCATATTTCCGCAAGGACCTCACACGGCGAATGTTTTCCACCCAGGTTCTGATCTCGATCTCTTCACCTGCAAACGCTGGAAGCAGATATTCGATCCTGTGCTCTCGAACGACCCATGTTGCTCCCACCAGTTGCATGGGATTGGTCCCACCAATAGACTCATAGTGCTCGACAGCAACGTCCTGCATCCATTGTACATAGGCCACGTTGTTGACATGACCATTTTCATCGATTGCTGTTTCGGGAATGGTGATGGTTTTCGAATAGATGGAAGAGATCGGCATGTCGATTACGATGGACGCGTCAACTCTTTTATTCTTCCTATGAAGTCGTCCACGCCGAATGGCTTGGTGATGTAAGCCATCGCCCCTGCTTCGATGGCTTTCTGCTTGCTCTCTGTCTCATCCCGCGCGCTGATGACAATGATGGGGATCTTTGAAAATCTGGGATCATTATGCATAAGTTCGCACAGTTTGAACCTGTTAGCCCAGGCCTCATTAAGTCCAGTGTGATTAAGTCAGGGTGGACAGCCTGGGCTACCTCCACGGCCTTCAAGCTGTCGTTGACAGTGGTAGGCTCGTGTCCGTCTATTTTGACAAGCGCTTTCATTAATTCGGTAATGGTAACGTCATCATCTACGATTAGAATTTTTGGCATGGACTTTCTCGTACGTTAATAGGGTTTGTTTTCAAGTTTACCGCGTCTCGTAAGGTATAGCCTTCCATTTCCCCAACAATGCTTCCCTTTCGGTTAGACCTTCGCCTTGTAAATCCAAAACCTCATATTCTTTTTTCCATTGAGACAGAAATAACTCATAATCCTCAAATGAAACCCAACGGTCAATTGTTACATATCGCTGACCATCGTCTGAGTCGCGGAGCAATTCAGTTCCGAGATAGCCATTCCCTTTTTTGAACAATTCTGTCCACTTGCCGCCTGGTTGATAGATTTGTTCAAATTCAACGATACTTTCAACTTTGACTCGATATTCCCAGATGATGATATACATCTTTATTTTGTCTGATCCGCGTTGAGCCACCACCAAAACGTGGCGACCAGTCCGATAATGCTTGCAAAGAAAACGAGTACATAACTATGAGTCCCAAGTTGTTCTGCCCGCGGACCGACGACTCCACTGAACAATGCAGGGACAGACCAGGGGAACCAATCGCCCCAGCCTATCGCAGCAATAATCTGTGAGAAGAAAATCGATAGGACTGCCCAACCAAGTGGAGGCATATAGCCACGCCCCATGCTGGCTATGAATGCGACGGGTGTCATCAGGAGCAGGGTCATTCCGGCCGTAGCAAGAACATCCCAGAACGACTGCCACGCAAGCTGCGTTGTCCAGCCCGGGATGTTAACAAGATAACCGATCACGAGACCAACGAGATAGGTCCATAACGAAACAGCCAGAACCCATGCCGTAACGACAATCATTTTTGCTGCCACAATATTTTTCCGCGAGGTGGGCAATGCCATTAAATCTTTGGCAGTGCGGTCAGAAAACTCGCGCCCGAAGACCCAGGCTGTAACAATGGAGAACACAATCACTCCACCAATTGCGATGGCTTGTGAGAGGACGCTAAAAAAGGTGGTCCAGTCCGCAATGCTCATCGCCAATTGTGCCTTTGTGCTGAGCAGCCCCATCTCGCGGGCGCGCTCCGGATTTTTCATGATGAACATGAAGAGTCCGTCCATAAGCGGTGCCAGAGTAAAACCAATGGCGGCCAGCAATGGAACTTTCGACCGAGTTGCCTTGAGCGTTTCCGACCAAAGCGCGGGTAAGAAATATTTCATCAATGTTTTCTTTGCCACAGAGACACAGAGTCGCGGAGAAATACAAAAAAGATTTCTCTGAGTCTCTGCGACTCTGTGGCTAATCCGCTGTTGTCAACCTCAAGAAATGATTTTCAAGATCTTCTTGTTCCACGGCAAGGCGGGTTGGGGGAGTGCCAGCATTGACCAGCAGGCGCGCGATATCATCTGAATGTTCGATGGCATGTGGGTCGTCCAGCACAATAGTTGAATCTTTTAATTCAAACTCATATCCCGCGCTAGTCAGACTCATTTGCGCGGCTTCAAGATGTCGTGCCTGCACTTCAAGGCGTTTCGCGCGCAGTTGCTCAAGTTGAACAGTATCGAGTTCCTCGATTAATCGTCCTCTATGAATAATACCAATGCGCGTCGCGAGCCTGTCCACCTCGGTCAGAATATGACTCGACATGAAGATAGTCGTGCCCTTTTCACGCGCGAGTGATTCCAATAATTTACGGATTTCTACAACTCCCGCGGGGTCAAGACCGTTGGCGGGTTCGTCGAGGATGAGCAGTTCGGGTTCATGCAATAAAGCGCGCGCCAGCCCAAGGCGTTGGGAATTGCCCAACGAAAGGGTACCTGCTTGGCGGTCCGCGTAGGGAACGAGGGAAAGATGTTCGATGATGCGAGAGGTTGCATCAGGATCTGCTATTCCATACAGGCGTCTTGCGATTTCCAAATTTTCGCGCACGGTCAATTCAGGATAGGATGATGGAGTCTCGACAAGATGACCCACCCTCGCCCACGGCCCGCGTCCATAGGGACCGACGGCCTGCCCCAGAACTCTGACATCCCCCGCGCTCGGACGGATCATGCCCAGCAAGGCGCGGATAGTCGTCGTCTTGCCAGCGCCGTTGAGACCGAGAAAACCATAAATCTCGCCTTGACCAACACGCAGATCAATGCCATCCACGGCGCGCACATCGCCGAAGACTTTTGTGAGGCTGTTGGTTTCGATTGCGAAAATGGACATAGATTTGACAAAGTATAGTATGAAATCTAAAAGATGGGCTTGCGCTTCTCGATGAATGCTTTAATTCCCTCCTGTCCATTTGGATGACGCACGCAATCACTAATTCCCTGCCGTTCCAATTCCATTTGCGTCTCCAGCGTGTTATTGAACGAATCTATCAATAATCTCTTTGACCATGCGAATGAATGCAACGCTGACCTTGTCAATCCCTCCAGCATAAACATGGCTTCCTCAATCAATTTATCATCGGGAACTACTTTCGTAACAAGCCCCCATTGGAGCGCCTGCGCGGATGAAATAGGCTGATCGAAGGCAGCAATCTCGAGGGCGCGTGCCAGCCCAACGAGACGCGGCAACGCGAAGGTACCTCCCCCATCGATACTCAGGCCACTGGACGTGTAGGCCTGGCGTAAAACAGCCGACTCTGCCATCACGCGGAAGTCGCAGGCCAGCGCGAGTGAAAAGCCTCCACCTGCCGCGATGCCGTTGATTGCCGCGATAACAGGCTTTCCCATGCGACGAATCTCTGTAATGGCAATATGAAATTGTGCTGCGAGTCTATGCACGGTGGAACTAGCATCACCCGTTTGCTGGCTGATCCACTTCAGGTCACCACCGGCGCAGAACGCTTTGCCTTTCCCGGTGATCATGATTGCCTTGATGGCATTTTCTGTTGCCAAGGTTGTCAGTGCATCACTTAATATCTCCATTAGCTCGAGGTTCAACGCGTTATAAGCCTCTGGTCTGTTTAGTGCGATTTCTAAAATATGTCCATGTTGTCGAGCGAGGATGGGATTTGTCATGGTGGACTCCTTTTATCAGACTTTCAACGGTTCTCGTCTTCGTAACCAAGATTCAGGTACTTCGGACAGATCATGGACTTTGATGAACTTCCACAATGGACAGTGCCAAAGGAGCGTCGTCGGTCTATTTCCAGCATGCCTATGGCAGATCACCAAATTTGGTATAAAAAGGAGAACGCTGGAAGAACAGCTCGCCAAAGGCATCACCTACAGATAATCCATCTAGACTTTTCTCAGCATATGCAATGGAAGTATGTATGTCTATGGCCGATTTCCACCAACTGTTCTACTTCAATAAACTTGTTGTCTGCGTCAATAGAGCCTAAGATTTTTCGATGATTTTTGGCGAACTCAAAACATTTGCGAATTTCCCTGGCGATGTCTAAAGGATAATTTCCTTTCATGTTTTTCAGCGAGAGCATCAATTCCCCCAGGAGCTCTGAACTTGTAGTCCAGCCAGTCTGGTGTATGAGCGAATCTAATTGATTTGCTTGATCGCTATAATCCGTTGATTGAAGTCTTTCGATTAGGTGATCTACGGCTGAGTAAAACTCATCCAGACGTTTCAACCTGGTTTTCTTCCACATAAGGCTTTTGAGCAAGTCTTACCCAGTAAGTAATGAATCCACCGCGCTGACCAACTCCCTCAAATTACTTACCTTCAAAACATCATTACAAAGCGGTGCATATTTGGCCATGTCGCTGTCGCCGTGCCACATGAGTGGGGGTTCAGGGTTCAGCCAAATCGTCCGTGCGGCGCGGCGACTCATCAACGAGAAAATATCGAGGCGCGGGTCGTTGTAATTATTGCGCCCATCGCCAACGATGATGAGAGTCGTCTGTCCGTTGAGGGTATCAAGATATTCTTTGTGGAAATTGTCGAGTGACCAGCCAAGGTCAGTGTTGTAATGTCCGCTGGGCATACGCCACAAAACGGAAGCAATCGCTTCGTCCGCGTTCGAGCCATTGAAATCGTCCGAAATATATTCAAGATGGTCAATGAACGCGAAGGCGTGCGTCTTACGCACCTGTCCCTGCAGGGCGAACAAAAAACTCAACATCAACTCAGAACAAAAACGCATGGATGTGCTGATATCGCAAATGATCACGATTTTGGGTTTACGCGTTTTATCGTGATAACGGATCTCCATAGGCACGCCGTGATATTTGAGATTTCTTCGAATGGTTGCCTTTGGGTCGAGCTGTCCGCTTTTGGCGCGTTTTTGCCGTAATGCGATTCGTGTGCGAAGCGCGGCGGCCAGGCGCTTCACTTCGCGCTGCAAGATCTTCTTATCGGAATCAGAAAGCGCCTCGAACGGGCGGTTCATCAGGTTATCGGCTGCATCGGAAGGTGGTCGCTCGCTCATATTTTCGGCAATGCGTTCACCTGCAAATTGCCTGATCTGGTCTTCCATCCCCTGAAGGTTCTCACGAATTTGCTCGCGCAGCTGATCAACCCGTTCCTTGCTCATGCCCATTTGCTGGAGTTGTTCCATCAACTCACGCATCGCTTCACGGACCTCAGGATACTCAAGTGCGCGCATCATGCGTTGTGCCATCCAATTTTGATAACGGAGATCGTCTGTCTGATTCAATCCTACCATCTGGCCCAGCGCCTCCAATTCAGACTTGGTGAGCGGCTCTCCGTTCATCAGGCGTTCCATTTGCTGACGAAGACTCTTCGCGAACTGGCGCAATGCATCTGCAAGCATCTGTGCCTCTTCAGGCGTCATGTCGTCTCTGGGATCTCCACCCATCATCGGTGGCGGTTGACCGGTACCAAAGAACAATGGGAATAGTTTATCGAACACTGGAAGGTCACGCACATCTTTGATGAGCGTGGAGCGCAACGACAAACGGAAATGTTCGCGGTCTTGAATCCCCATCAAATCCACGGCGGAAAACGCTTCTGCCGACTCTGCTAATGAAACGCGGACTCCACTCGCGCGTAAAGCGGCGATTAACTGCAATATGCGAGATTCCATAAGAATATTCCTCTACGCTAAAAATCTAACGATTCCATTCCATAGTGAGCTGCCTCAATTGCGGCTCAACTTTTACTGCTAATTCTCGAACTTCCACTGATTCGCGTACTAAGCCCTCGACCACGACTTTGAGCGCACGAAGCAATTCATCCCGTTCAAGCGACGCTACGAACGCGTTCTTAAACGGCTCAAGCACATCAGGAGGAAGGTGATCAAAGCCTCTGCCGTAGGAAACGGGAAGGTTGTGCCGGTGGCAGGCAATAGCCAGAGCATAGTCACGCGTACTGCTGATCCAATATTCGGCTTGCCAGTAACGACCGCGTTCGATGCAAAAGCGTGCTCGTAGTGCATGATGGACAGCATATCCAAACAATTCATGCACAGACGGAAATTGAAGGTAAGGCTTGTCAATCGCGTTCCCGAACAGCAGTCTGAATTTTGGGCCACTGGCGCCGAACTGAGAAGCTGGGGTAAATGAAAGGTCGAATTGCAGGCAGCCAGGAAGCAAGAACACTCGATAAATTGATGCTCCATTCGGCAGGTCGAAGAGATGAGCCGCATCGAACTCGTGGACGATCTGTCGTGTCCAATCCTCCAGCACATCAAAGATCGAGAACTCATCGGCAACACCGAAAGTCAAGTCGAGGTCCGACCAGCGATCTCCGTCGTTGAGTGCAAGCGAACCGACGACAGCCCCAGCGATGATCCTCTTATCTATCTCAGCCAATCCAAGTACCCAGTCGCGAATTCGATCGCGGTCTTCTACAGCAAACAAGCGGCCTTCTGATGTCGACAACTCACCAGACAACGTCAATTTGACAACTCCATTCGCAAGTCTTCATACGAATCCAAACCAAGCGTCGAGGTAATTTCATTTTGCCAAAGGATATCCAATTCTTTCTTGATCTCATCAGGCACAATTTCCTTTGATTCTCCCACCTGCCCATTTCTCACTTTGTTCAATTTTCCATCAAGCGGGAGTTGCATCGCCACGCTGCGTGCCTTGCGGATGATGTGGTCTTCGAATTGCTCTTTATGTTCCTGCATAAATTTGATGTCCGATTGCCTCAGAACAATTTCCATTAACTCATCGTCCAATGGTATTCCAATGAACTCTGCCACTCTTTCAATCGTGCGGGGTAGATCGGATTTCATATTTTCAAAGCATAGAGGCAAAACATCGGAATCATTTCGCCGTTTCCAAAAGGCGAGAATGTGTTTATGTATTCCGCGTCCAGGGATGAAGTCCTCGCGAGCAAACTCTTCAAGGCTGACTGTGCTTTTGTCGAAGAACATATCTCCCATAAAATGGTAGTCGGAGAGCAACGCGTCAGCGGGATCGCGCACGATGACGATATATTTACCGCCTTTGGGCACCTTATCAAGTTCGGTGTGAGTCTTGAATGCATGGGGTCGCGCAACCTGAGGCGCGTAAAGATCGACGCCCAGGTCGAAAGCCATATTAATCCACGGTACGACGCGCGTGATTTCGTCAAAATCCATGGAGCCGCGAGTTCGCAAGCCGTGAACGATCTGCTGCATCCATGTTGTTCCACATTTTGGCGGCGTCACGATAAAGACATCAGAGGGATCCGGTTTGTAGTTCAAGCCATGTTGCCACCCATCAGAGGTTGCAAAATTCTCGAAGCGTTCGTGCATTTCCTGGATTGATGTTGGGCGTTTGAAGGTGGTCGAATTGTCCATGTTTGGCTGAAAGGCAATTTGATATAAATTGATCCTAGTTTCCGGAAAATCGTCCAAAGTCCTCAGGTCTTTGCCTCGGAGGTGGGGGATTGATGTATTGTCTCTTTGCTTTCTGCAAATCGGCTTCATGTTTCAGCAGGATTGAAACCGTCTCCTCTAATGTGTTCTTATCAAGATTTTTTGCATTCAATGCGACAAGCGCATTCGCCCAATCCAGGGTCTCACTAATAGACGGTGACTTACGCATATCTCCCCTTCGCAACTTCTGCACAAACTCTACAGCCTGTTGCGCGAGTTTCGGGTTTAAGTCCGGCACTTTCAGCCGCACAACCGCGAGCTCTTCTTGTAACGTTGGATAATCGATGAAGAGGTACAAACAACGCCGCTTGAGCGCTTCGGATAATTCCCGCGTATTGTTGGATGTCAACACAACGAACGGTCTATGTTTTGCTGTCAATGTGCCTAATTCAGGTACAGATACCTGAAAGTCGCTCAACACCTCCAGCAGGAAGGCTTCGAATTCTGCATCCGCGCGGTCGATTTCATCGATCAACAAAACCGACGGCTGGTCGCTCATGATCGCTTTCAATAATGGACGCTGCAATAGGAAACGATTGGAGAAGAACACATCCTCTTCTCTGGCTAGTTTATCGGCCGCCTCAGCAAGAGATGCCGCCGTGCCGAGCGTGTCATTCAATTTGTCGCGCAGAAGTTGTGTATACAGTAATTGCTTCGAGTATTCCCACTCATATAACGCCTTGGACTCATCCAGCCCTTCATAGCATTGGAGGCGGATCAACTCACGCCCCGTCGAACCAGCAATCGCTTTGGCAAGTTCTGTCTTGCCGACACCTGCGGGGCCCTCAGTGAGGAGTGGCTTGCCAAGTCTTTGCGCGAGATATACGATTGTGGAAATCTCGTTCGACGCGATATATTTTTGTCCGTTTAGAGAAGATTTCACCGCATTGGTTGATTCAAAGGGATTGTACATAGAACTCCTATTATTCAGAAAAGTATACCCCTCTTTGAATAATGGGACATTAATGGATGTTATTAAAACACGTGCGGAAGATGAAAATAGCCAAATATTACCCCTGTTTATGAAGGTTATGGACTTGGCGATTGCTTGTGTGCTCCCAAGTCAATATCATTATAGGTAATGTTGAATCCCGGGCCAAAGTATCGGGCAATCAGCAGGTCGAGAATCCCTTGAGCGCGCATATCCTGAAGCGCTTTATTGATCGGCCCGACGAGATCGCTCTCTTTAGGAAATACAACTCCAAATTGATCGCTTGAAAGCGACGCGCCGATAAACTCCAGTTTGACCGCTTGCTGCAACTCGATGCCCGAAACCGTGTTCTGGCCTTCGACTTGGTCCGCGATAGCGGCATCGATGTCGCCCGTGGCGAGCGCGTAAAAAACTGTGGAAAATTCCTTGTAGGTTTTTATCCGATCTACTGGAATATATTGCTCCGCGGCATCAAAATTCGTCGAATTTTCCAATGCACCTGCAATGAGCTGTTCATTCGCAAGAAACTCACTGATATTGGAAAAGCGGTTTTCACCTTTGCGCACAACCAGGCGTTGCTCAATGTTCATATAACTGACCGAGAATTCGTGAGTCTTTCTACGCTTTTCATTGATTGTTATTCCCTCAGAGGCTGCATCATATTTTCCATTGCCCACTTCATCCAGCAATGTTTCCCATTTCTGCTCGATGAAAATCGGCTGGCAGTGCAGGCGCGAACATATTTCCCACCACATGTCATAATCCATGCCGCCGGGTTGATTCGTTTCCAGGAAGATATAGTTATAGGGAAGAATGCGATTCTCGACCGCAATTTTGATTTCTCTACATTCCAGGTCAACAAGCGCGGTAGTGCTATTGCCGAGGCAGCCATACGTCCATTGGGTGGGGCCGGTTGACGTTGTCAGAACCTGAGCGATATGCTCGGTCGGATCCTCAGATGGAGTAATGGTTTCATTATCTCTGGTCAATCTGGAAGTTAGAATGAGAGTTCCGGATAGTGCGGCAAGCGTAACGGCAATGATCCAAAATTGAGGAGATCGAAGAAGTGGGCCACCTTGATTAGTCCACCAGATTGAATTTAATCTCCCTCGGTTGGGAGCACTCATTGCTGCCTTGAGTTCAGTGACCATCTGCCCCGCCGTGTCGAAGCGATTCACAGGATTCTTGGCGAGCGCCTTCTCAAGCACAGCCTGGACTGCTTGCGGGAGATCAGGTCTAAAATTACGGATATCAGGTACAGGCTTATTGATGTGTGCGGATAACATTTTGTAGGGCGTCTCTCCCTGAAAGGGCAGCCGGCCCGTCAGCATTTCAAACAGGATGATCCCCAGGGCGTAAATATCTGCCCGTTTTGTCGATTTACCACTCTGTGCTATTTCTGGGGCCATATACGCGGCTGTTCCAGTCATCATTGTATTCGTCAGCTCAAGTTTTCCCTCTGTAAGTTTGGCAAGCCCAAAATCCGCGATATAGGGATGGTCATTCTCATCCATCAATATATTGTTCGGTTTGAGATCGCGATGGACAATTCCTTTTGAGTGAGCATAATCCAACCCCTCACAGATCAGATCGATCAGACGGATTGTCTCTTCGTCCGGCAAACCTTTTGGCGCATTATCGATTCGCTCTGCCAGCGTTAGGCCGCGCATGTAGGCCATCACGATATAAAGCTCATCATCCTGCTGGCCAAAATCGTAGACCGGGATAATTTGCGGGTGCTGGAGATGGGCAATCACCTCAACTTCCTTAGTAAACCGCTTAACGAAACTGGCGTTCTCTTGAAGATCAGACGCCAGCACTTTAATTGCCACTTCCCGCTTGACCGATGGTTGGTACGCAAGATAAATTTTTGCCATTCCGCCCTGGCCGATGGATTTGATAATCTGATATTGTCCAAGTGTTTTACCACTACGATCAGACATGTATTCCCTATGAGTTTAGAATCGACGACGCTTGCAATTATATCTAAAAGGTCGAAGTAGGGATTCAATCCGAGCCTTCGATATACATCAAGGTTTCCATCAAGTTCCTTTTGTGGTGAAAACTATAAATGATTCTTCGAGCGCTTAGATACCGTGTTACTGTAGATCGTATTTGCAGTCAACCCAATTAAAATGTTCAATTATGTTGTCATTTTCGTTGCAGATTTGATCTCGTCATTGAATACTTCGAATTCAGGTACAATTGACCACAACCACCTCGTGGAAGGCAGATGAAAATTAAAGTCCTCCTCAACCCATACTCCAACCGCTGGAACTCTCAACGACGCTGGGCTGAAGCAGAGTCTGCCTTACGAGACGAGGGACTCGAGTTCGATCTCTCCATTTCTGAACATGCCGATCATCTCGTGGATCTTGCGTCTGATGCCGTTAAAGACGGTTTTTCCACGCTGATCATTGCTGGTGGTGACGGTTCAATTGGTGAAGTGATAAATGGTGCCGCGCGTGGGTGGAATGAAAAGAGTGCATTCCCAGTGATGTTGGGATTTTTGCCCTTAGGCACAGCCAATGATCTAGCCGATAACCTCAGCATTCCGCGCGATCTGGCCGCTGCTGCGAAGGTGATCTGCAATGGAAAAACCCGCGGCGTGGATTTGGGGAAATGTAATGAACGATATTTCTTGAACAATTCCGGCGCGGGGCTGGAGCCATATGTAACGACAAAACAGGAAAAAATAAAATGGATTTCAGGTGTACCTCGCTATTTAGTGGCGGCGGTGCAGGGAATTATGGACAAGCCAACCTGGCAAGCCAGACTGGAATGGGATGACGGTGTTTATGAAGGCCCGCTTTCCCTTGTCTCCATTGGGAATGGTTATCGCACGGGTGGTATCTTTTTTATGACTCCACACGCCGATCCCTTTGATGGAAAATTGACCTTCATGTATGCCTATCGCGGTAGTCGACTCGGGTTATTTCAGGCATTGCCGCGCGCCATGAAAACGGGTGAGGGCAGCCTGGTGGAGATGGATGGAATCCATGAAGTCAATTGCACGTGCCTGAAGATTCATTTGGACAAGCCATCACCCGTCCACACCGATGGGGAACTGTTTGACCAATGGCAAACCGAGCTCGAATACAAAGTTTTCCCGGCAGCGGTTCAAATGCTGATTCCATGAATGATAAAAAGACCCTAAAGGTTTTTTAGATCAAGCAGGGATGCGTTTTTCAGGGAAATTTTTCTTGAACCGAAATCTTATTTTCATTGAAACCTTTAGGGTCTCCATTAACGAATGACAAAACCCCTCACACTTTCCTTCAAACCTCTCAAGCGAAACCTGTGGACTGATTTTGAAGAACTTTTCGGCCCGAACGGTGCCTGCGGCGGGTGCTGGTGCATGTTCTGGAAGTTGCGCGGCAAAGCGTACAATGAAGCAAGAGTCTATGAAACACGGCAAATGCACAAGTCCATTGTGGACTCGGGCACCTCGACTGGTTTATTGGCTTACTATCATGGAGAGGTAGTCGGTTGGATCGCGGTCGAGCCGCGTAGCAACTATCCCAAACTGGCACATTCGCGCGCCCTCAAGCCTGTAGATGAGCAACCCGTCTGGTCTGTGACTTGTTTTTTTGTCGCGAAAAAGTTTCGCAAGAAAGGGGTCACTGTTGAACTGTTGAAGGCTGCTGTTAAACATGTCAAGTCCAACGGCGGAACAATCGTAGAAGGGTATCCAGTGGATGCAAAAAAAGATGTAGCCCCACCCTTCGCGTTTACAGGGACAGCAACTGCATTTCAGCATGCAGGGTTCAAAGAAGTTGCACGAAATACAGCTACGCGCCCAATCTTCCGTTTCGTTATCAAATAACTGATGGATGTGACGCGGTCCAAAGATTCTCATCATAGCGCGCAAGGAGATCACAGAGAAATATCTTTAGAATCTCTGCGAAGTCCGTGTTCTCCATAGTAAACCTGCGAAACGTCAATTAACTAAAATGTCCTTCCCAGATATTCGAAAATCTCGAAAATGGCTCAGTGTAGAGGAAGTTCGTCTTCTTGCGATCATAGCGATTTTCTTAATGGCGTTGCTGGTGCTCAATATTTATCTAGCGCGTATCCTGCCAGGCGGAGAATGGCTCTACCTCCGTTGGAGCGGCGCACGTGCCTTTCTTTTTGAACGGGGCGAACCATACAGCAGCGTGGTTGCCCAACGCGTGCAAGACTTGGTTTATGGGCGAAACGCTACATCAAATGAATATCCCTTTGTGTTGAATGATCCATTTTATATAGTGTTGCTTTATTTGCCTCTGGCCCTGTTTTCTGATTTTGCCATTGCGCGCGGGGTTTGGATGTTAGTATCCGAAGTGGCTCTGGTTGGCACGGTTTTATTTGCTTTGAATCTTTCCGAATGGCAACCGCCAAACTGGCTATATGTTGCTCTATTTGGTTTTGGATTGTTCAGTTATTTCAGTCTCCAATCTCTAGTCTCTAATTCGCCAACAATTTTTCTCACATTTCTCTATTTAGCCATTCTCCTCGCCCTACGTTCATATTCGGACGAACTAGCCGGCGCACTCCTGTTTCTGGCCGCGTACCAATGGGAGGTAGGTGCGCTGTTCTTTCTGTATGTCTTGATCCTTGTGTTTGCAAATAAGCGTTGGGGGGTATTGACCGGTTTTGGAATGTCCCTCTTTTTAGCATTGGTAGTTTCCTTTCTTGTGTATCCGGGTTGGGGGCTTCCTTATATTCGGGCAGTGCTCTCAGATTGGATGCGGGGAGCCAGTTTGAATCTGAGCAGTATTTTGTCGATCTGGTTTCCAGAATCGAGATTTTCTGTAGGCAGAATTGTAGCGATAGTCCTTGGCGTAGTTTTATTTATTGAGTGGATCGGCTCAACCAGATCAAATTTTCGGCGCATTGTGTGGACTGCTTCTCTTTCACTTGCAGTAACACCACTGATGGGATTTGCCATCTTTCCGTCCAATCATGTGGTTTTGATTTTGCCACTCGTCTTGATCCTTACATTGGTTTGGGAGCGCTGGATTCGAAACCGGGTGCTTGCCTCCATTCTAGTTCTAAGCCTTGCGTTTTGTGTACCGTTTGGTATCTATTTCCGTGGTGTCATCTTTGAAGATCGCCTCTACTCAGATTTGCTCACGATTCTTCCGCCAGTGGCGACCATCAGTGGTCTATACTGGATGCGCTGGTGGGTTCTTCATTCACCTCGCACCTGGATGGATCAAATTGGAGCACGTAGATGAACTGGCGGCATTATGCACTGTTGTTCGCGATTGGGTTAATTGTTCCGTTGGCCGTTTCGCAATTTCAAACTTTACCCGGTTATATGGATGCTGATTATTACTTCGCAGGTGGTGTTCAACTCGCGAGCGGTAAAGGGTTTACTGAACCCTACATTTGGAATTATCTTAGCAATCCTCAAGGACTCCCACATCCCTCCCACACCTATTGGATGCCTCTTGCATCCATCGTTTCCGCGCTTGGGATGTGGTTGACCGGTCAAACCTCCTACGTATCAGGACGCGCGGTGTTCATCCTTCTTTCAGCTTGTGTCCCATTATTGACAGCGACTCTCGCCTTCGATGTAACGCGCAAACCCTTTCTTTCGGTTATTTCTGGTTTGTTGTCTATCTTCTCGCTGTATTATGCTCCCTTTATGCCCGTTCCCGATAATTACGCGCTCTATATGTTGTTTGGGGGAACATTTCTGCTTCTCGCCTCACGCACCCAAAAATGGATTCCGTTTGCACTGGGCGCTCTGGCCGGATTACTTACTCTCGCTCGCAGTGATGGGTTATTATGGCTCGGACTCGCAGGCCTCACAGTCATGTGGAAGAACCCCCTCTCCCTTAGGGAGAGGGAAGGGGTGAGGGTGAAAGTCAACAGTATTATCTTATCAGGTTTATTCGTCCTCTTTGGCTATCTGCTTGTCATGGGCCCCTGGCACCTTCGGAACATAAACCTTTTTGGCTCATTTATGACTCCGGGCGGGGGACGTTTGCTCTGGCTTGAAAACTATAACCAGACTTTTATATATCCTCCTGAAAACCTGACACGCGAAGGATTTTTAGCGGCTGGTTGGAATGAGGCGATAAAGGATCGCATCGCCGCGTTCAATTCCAATCTCGGCAATACCTTTGCCGCGCAAGGTGAAATTTTTTTACTTCCATTCATCGTGTTAGGGTTATGGCAATTGCGCCACGAGCTTAGAACTAAGATTGCTGTCACTGGCTGGCTGATTCTATTTACTGTCATGACGGTCATCTTCCCATTTGCTGGCTCGCGGGGGAGCTTCTTCCATGCGGGCGCAGCCTTCCAGCCATTTTGGTGGGTCGCGGCTCCCGTTGGGTTAGATGCAGTGATTTCGTGGGCGCGCAATCGTGGTCAATTTACCGATCAGAATGCACCCATGGTCTTTCAGGGCATACTCGTTTTGCTTGCCGTCATGATGACTGTCTATTTAGTGAATTTTCGCGTGATCGCCAGCGGATGGGCAAAGGATGACTTTATTTACCCATCAGTGGAGAAAATGCTTATCGATAACGGAATCAAGCCGACGGACATTGTGATCGTTCGTAATCCGCCCGGGTATTTTATTGGTACTGGACGTTCATCCATATCGTTGCCATTCGGCGACGAGTCCACAATCCTGGCTGTTTCAGAAAGGTATAATGCCGGTTATCTTGTCATCGAAAAAGGCGGGACGTTTGAAGCAATTCAGGATCTATATGATGATCCTCAGAGCAATCCTTCATTTATCTATTTAGGAGAGGTGGATGGCGCGCGTCTCTACCGCGTCGAGTTGGCGCGTTGACCCGCGACTTGTCATTGCAGTTGTTGCATTGATCGCAGTGGGTTTCTACTTGCTTGTCAGCGCCTCGATCTTTCGCATTGGTTTTCCGCTGGACGACACATGGATTCATTTAACATACGCGCGTAATTTGGCCGAGCATGGCGAATGGGCGTTCCGCTTGGGTGAGCATTCCGCGGGTTCGACCGCACCATTGTGGACGGTTCTTCTTTCGATTGGATACCTGTTAAATCTTGCACCGTATATCTGGACTTACTTCCTTGGCTGGGTTGTGCTCACTCTATTGGGAATCCAAGCCGAGAGTATAGCGCGTCAACGAATCGAATCATATAAGCCCCGCGTCCCATGGGTCGGATTATTCTTTGTCCTCGCATGGCATCTCACGTGGTCTGCTGTTTCTGGAATGGAAACACTCCTACATGGATTCATCATATTTGTTGTCCTCGGAGAGCTAATACGCGGCTCGCATCGTTATCTGACTTTGGGCCTGCTTGCCGGTTTAAGCATCTGGGTCCGCCCAGACGGTTTGACTCTGCTTGGTCCCATATTGTTTACCGCTTTTTTAAATGAAACTTCCTGGTCATCTCGCGGTCAGGCAATAGTGAAAATATTAGTAGGGTTTGGTGTTTTATTTTTTCTGTACTTGCTATTTAATTTGCTGCTATCTGGCAACCCCATGCCGAATACGTTTTATGCCAAGCAGGCAGAATATAGAGAATTCTGGCTTTCGAAGTCGTTGGGCGAACGCTTAATCAATTATCTTCTGCCCGTCATCGCGAGTCCTTTTCTTGTTCTTATACCGGGAGCCCTTTTATGGCTTACAAGGAATTTTCGTGCCAGAAATTGGGGCGCGATTGGTGGATTAATCTGGGTCATCGGTTATATCGGAATATACTTTCTGCGGCTTCCTGCGTATCAGCATGGCAGGTATATTATTCCAGCGTTTCCAATTCTTTATTTATGGGGAATGCTTGGCATGATGGAATTTGTCACATCAGCAACAGCAAATAAGCGGATCGTATTTTTGTGGTCTGTCTTAACAGGTGTCCTCTGTCTTATTTTTGGGTTTATTGCCGCTCGCCAAAATGCCTACGATGTCTATTGGATCGAAAGTGAAATGGTTACGACCGCGAAATGGGTTGAAGAAAATATTCCCCCGGATGCGATTTTGGCCGTTCACGACATTGGAGCTTTGGGATATTACGTCGAAAATCCAATACTTGACCTGGCAGGGTTGATCACTCCGGCCGTGGTTCCGTTTATACGCGATGAAGATAAGCTTGCTGTGTATCTTGATACAAACTCTGCAGATTATCTGATCGTATTCGTGAGTGACTATCCAAACCTCACATCAGAGCGGACACCCGTTTTCGTCGCTGGTTTGGAATATGATCCGGTTGGCATTGAAAATGATATGAAGGTCTATAAATGGGAGTGATATATATTACGAAACTGAAATGTATCGGCTTAATAGATAAATTGCTTGCTGGTCGCTCCTGTGCTATACTCAATCCGAGACTTCTCCAGAGAACAGGCAACGGATGAACGAGATAACACTGCTAATTGCAGATGATCACCCACTATTTCGCCAGGGAGTGGTGGATACACTTTCCCTTGAGAAGGATTTTCGAATCATCGCGCAAGCTGCTGATGGGGATGAGGCAATCGAGATGATCCGCTCACTCAAACCAAGAGTCGCAGTGCTGGATGTCAACATGCCGGGGTTAAATGGCCAGCAAGTTACGCATCAGGTCACTTCTGAACATTTGCCAACCCGTGTAGTTCTTCTCACGGGCTATGATGATATCGAACAGGCAATCCATGCCGTGTTGGCCGGCGCGGTTGGATATTGTGCAAAAGATATTGAGCCGGAGACATTAGCTCGCACCGTACGCGCGGTAGCTGACGGAAAATATGCCGTGGGTGGGCACATATTCAATCGCCGCGAACTAGATCATTGGATCGATGAACAGATGGATGGTGCCAGGCGGTCGTACAGTGAGCCTGGTTCACCCTTTCATCCTTTATCTGATCGTGAAATGGAAGTATTATCCTGTGTGGTGCGAGGGATGAGCAATAAAGAGATTGCGAGTCTGCTTGGCATTAGTCATCAAACAGTAAAAAATCATGTCACATCCATTTTGCGGAAATTTGGAGTGGAAGATCGCACGCAGGCTGTTGTCTATGCGTTAAAACGTGGCTGGGTCAAACTGCAGAGTGACCAAGTGAAACATCAGGAGTAATCGCTTATGACTATGAATGATACGTCCGCACTTGGCGGACTCAATCTGCAGACAGAATTGGAAGAAACCCAAAGGGCTTTGCGTGAGATCACGTTGATGATCGAACAAAGTCAGGGAGAGCTTTCCAAACTTTCACAACGTAATGCAGCGATTACCACACACCTTCAACAAGTGCAAAATCAGTTGGACAAACTGCCACCGCAGGAAATTCGCAATGCTTATGATTCAGCCTTAGACGCTCAACAGCGTTTGTTCGTCATGCGTGGGCAACTTGAAAAGTTACAGAGCGAGAAATCGCATCTTGAGCGTTTCAAATCGACCATTGAGCAAGCGCGTGGGTCCTTAGCATCAGGCGCAGCTTTGACTTCAGGTGGCTCGAAAGGTCCCTTAGCCAGCGTTGAAATGTTGGTCAATGCTCAGGAGACGGAACGTCAGCGGCTTTCAAGGCAGATGCATGATGGTCCAGCGCAAGCTCTTTCCAATTTTATTCTTCAAACAGAGATTGCAATGCGTCTTATGGATGTAGATGCGGGGCAGGCACGCGACGAATTGAATAATCTAAAAACATCAGCTATGGGCACCTTCCAGAAGGTTCGGAACTTCATCTTCGAATTACGCCCGATGATGCTTGATGATTTAGGACTGGTGCCAACGGTTCGCCGCTATGCTGAGGCGTTCAAAGAACAGTCTAGTCTCGATACAAGTGTAATGATCACTGGAAATGAACGCCGTTTGGAGCCATATCTTGAAGTGATGATTTTTCGTGCCATTCAGGAACTACTTGGCAACGCTGCCCGTCATAGCCAGGCAACGTTAGTCAAAATCATGTTAGACCTTGGGGAAGACCGCGTCCGCGTCAGTGTGGATGATAATGGCAAGGGATTTGATCCTGAATCTGTGCAACAGGGAACCAGTCTTGGCTTAAAGCTGATTCGTGAGCGTGCTGAAATGCTCGGAGGAAACTTTGAGATCGATAGTACGTTGGGCACTGGTGCCAGAATTTCATTTGCAGTTCCCGCTCGCTCCTAGTAGATTCTTCATTTCAAGAATGTTAGGAATAGATAACAGGATTGCAAGAAAATTTGCGCCTTACATCTTGAAAAATTTATGTGTATGCGTAAAATAAGTGAAGTCTGAGGAAGGTCCTCAGTAAACTGTTTATCCAAGAAAGGAATTGCTGTCATGTTATTTGCTCCGAAAGAAAAAGGTCAAGGTTTGGTTGAGTACGCGATCATTCTGGCTCTCGTCGCCATTGTGGTTATTGCAGTCATGCGCTTACTTGGCCCCAAAATCGGTAATACGTTTAGCACCATTTCCAGTTCTCTACCCTAATAATAGGCTGCGAGCAGGAAACAAAAAGGACTCTGTCTTCGGGCAGAGTCCTACTTTTTTACCAATTTAATATAATTGTTTTTAAGTTATACTGTATAATAACCTATGAAGTGCCTGCCAAGCTAGATGGCAAGGAAATCCAGAGAGGAGAACTTCTCTATGCGTCGCGGACGAATATTCATTTTCCTTATATTGATCGTGGTAGTTGGACTAGCCTTGCTCGCTCTGGTGTTTACGCAGTTTGGGCAGACACCTGTTACGCCGACTCAGGCTGCCTTCACTGACGTTTTTTACGCTGCCCAAAATATTCCTCAGGGCACAACCATAACCAGGGAAATGCTGGGAACATTTTCCATTCCACCTGAGAACGTGGCTGAAGTTATGTTTACTGCTGGCGAGGAAAATGCCCTAGTTGGTCAGACCGCACGTTTTACATTGGATCAGGGAACGCTAATTACAACCTCAATGGTAGGTACTGGACCGGTGGAGATTTCAGGACCAGCATGGGCGGTGCAAATTCCCTCTGGGATGGTTGCGGCGGCAATCCCAACAAATCGTCTTTCTTTGGTCGGTTATGGGGTAAATGATGGGGCGCACGTCAATGTAAATGCCTGTATGCTTTTTGTGGATGTGGACCCCGCTTATCAATCTGTGCTCCCCAATCTTACATCTTTAGTTAAGGGTACTGGATTCCTTGAGGGTCAGTTACCCATTCTCTCAGCAGAAGCAAGTGTCACCTTGGAAGATGGCACACATCCCACCCGGCAAGGACGTATCGAACTTGACCCAACCCTTCAACAGCCATTTTATATAGTTCCTGGTGAATTTCAAAGACCTCGACTTGTTTGCCAGATGATCTTACAAGATGTAGTGGTCATGAAGCTAGGCAATTTTGCTTTGCAAGCTCCTTCCACCGATCCGAATGCCACACCTTCTCCCGCTCAGGCTCAACAGCAGGCCTCGCCTGATATAGTAACAGTGATGGTAAATCCACAAGATTCGATTTCTTTGAATTACTTCGTATATAGTGGTGCCATGTTGAGCATGTCTCTGCGTAATCCGAATGATACCTCAAGGTTTGCGGCTGAGTCGGCCACTCTCACGAGTATGTTAACCCAATATAATATCTCGCTTCCTTCGAAATTACCATACGCTTCACAGCCTCGGGTTGATTTGCTGCAACCGCCTGTGTTGCCAAATGATATTGTTACTGTGCAACCCCAACAGTAATTCTAAAATTGAGGTAATTATCAAATGCCGTCGGGTGAAAAAATTCGAGTTATGATCGTTGATGACGTTTCTGAAACAAGAGAAAATGTTCGGAAACTATTACAGTTTGAATCTGATGTTGATGTGGTAGGGGTCGCACGCACCGGAAAAGAGGCTATTCAACTCTCTCAGGAATTGAATCCAGATGTTGTATTAATGGACATCAACATGCCTGATATGGATGGGATTGCAGCAACGGAATCAATTCGCTCAAAGCAACCGGCTGTACAAGTGGTAATCCTTTCAGTCCAAAGCGATCAAAACTATATGCGCCGAGCCATGCTGGCAGGCGCGCGGGATTTCCTGACGAAGCCTCCAATGGGTGATGAATTGATTTCTGCCATTCGTCGCGCGGGTTCAATGGCTCAAGCAGAGCGATCAAAAAGTGCCCAGGTATTTGTTGCACCGGTAGCCGGCAATGCTGGAATGTTGACAGGATATGGTGGGCAATTAGGTAAAATCGTTACCGTCTATAGTCCGAAAGGCGGCACGGGATGCACCACACTCGCTGTAAATCTTGCACTTACTCTTCATAATGAAGATACGCGTGTAGTGTTAGTCGACGGTAATCTTCAGTTTGGCGATGTAGCCGTCTTTGTCAATGAACAGGGCAAGAATACAATAATCGATCTTGCTCCACGAGCAGAAGAGTTGGATCCTGAGATCGTGGAAGAGGTTATGGTTAAGCATGCCTCGTCAGGTCTACACATTCTCGCGGCACCAAGTAGACCTGAGTATGCTGAAAAAGTTTCAAGTGGACAGTTTGGTAAGGTGTTGGAGTATCTGCGCCAGCTCTATGCATATGTTGTTGTGGACACGGCTTCGCTTCTAACCGATGTAACTTTGGCAGCAATTGACGTAAGTGACCTTATTGTTTTGGTTACGACTCAGGATATACCTGCTATCAAGAATTGTCGATTGTTTCTGGATTTATTGCAGACCCTTGGCATTGAACGGGAGCGAATTCTCTTCGTCATGAATCGATTCGATAAACGAATTAATATTACTCCCGAAAGGGTTGCAGATAATCTCAAGCAGGCCGTTGCCTCAGTTATTCCCTTGGATGAGGCAACAACTACCAAGGCGGTCAATCGAGGTGTGCCTTTTGTTTTGGATAGTAAAAGCCAACCTGCGGCTCGTGGGATTTTTTCTCTTGCAGAAAGCGTTCGGGCACATATGACAGCTCAGGAGTCTGCTGACGAATCAATTCGTCCTGCCAGGCGCTAAAATTTGGCAGTGACCCTTACCTTATTCAAGGAGATTATGAAAGATGTCTCTCTTAAAGCGTATTGAACAGGGGCAAGGTGGCAATTCCTCAGGCCAATCCTCCTCCGATAATAACAAGGGAGGGGAAGGTTCCCGCCTGTCATCTTTGCAGGCTCGGCGGGTAAATGCGCCAACCACTTCACCCCAAGCTGGCTCGTATTTTGACCTTAAAACCCGCGTCCAGAACAAGCTTCTCTCCGAATTAGATCCATCTATGGATATCACAAGGACGGATGAGGTTCGTAGGACAATTCAAGATCTATTTGAGCAGATACTTGCAGAGGAGAACATCGTTCTTTCAAGACCTGAACGTGCTCGCCTGTTCGAGCAAATTGCGGCAGAGATTCTTGGGTTTGGTCCCTTACAACCACTGCTGGAAGATGACACAATCACAGAAATTATGGTAAACGGTGCGAAAAATATTTACATTGAGCGTAAAGGCAAGGTTCATCGTGTGCCTGTGACCTTTGAAAATAATGATCATGTGATGCGTATTATTGATCGTATTGTTGCACCCCTTGGTCGTCGTATCGACGAGTCCAGTCCATATGTGGATGCTCGCTTGCCAGATGGTTCTCGTGTTAATGCAGTAATTCCTCCTATTTCTCTTGTAGGCCCTGTGCTTACTATCCGTAAGTTTTCGCGCAACCCTATTACGGTTGAACAACTGGTTCAGTTTGGGTCTGTCACTCCAGAGGCTATTCAGTTCCTCAAGGCTTGTGTTGAGGCACGTCTGAATATTGTTATCTCGGGTGGTACTGGTTCAGGTAAGACCACCCTTCTCAACATTCTTTCTGGCTTTATACCTTCTGACGAGCGAATCCTCACCATTGAGAATGCGGCAGAATTACAATTACGTCAGGAGCATGTGGTAACCCTGGAATCTCGGCCACCAAATATCGAAGGCCGGGGCGAAATTACTATTCGAAATTTAGTAGTCAATGCCCTTCGTATGCGCCCTGAACGTATTGTTGTAGGTGAAATCCGTGATGAAGCTGCATTGGATATGTTACAGGCTATGAATACGGGTCATGATGGTTCAATGACAACGTTGCATTCCAATGGTCCACGAGATACCTTATCCCGCCTTGAGACCATGACCTTAATGGCTGGCATGGATTTGCCTTCCAGAGCTATTCGTGAACAGATAGCTTCTGCTGTAGATCTCATCTGCCATCAGGAGCGTATGCGTGATGGTACACGTAAGATTACGAATATTACAGAGGTGAGTGGCATGGAGGGCGAAGTCATTACCATGACAGATATTTTTGTTTTTGAACAGACCGGTGTCGAAAATGGTCAGATCGTTGGTCGTTTACGCCCCACTGGTCTACGCCCGAAATTTATGGAAAAGATTGAAGCAACGGGTATCAATCTTCCTCCCTCGATTTTTGGCATTGGTGAACGACGTCGTTATTAGGTAGGTAGGTTCGTATGAGTCCAACGATATTAATAATTGGAGGCGTTATTATCTTGATCTTATTGATCATAGGTGTAATCGTCTCTGTTGCAAGCGAACGTTCCTTAGTTGAGGAGCGCCTAGGTCGTTATTTGGAAGATGATCGGCCACAAGCCGCAGAGGGAGAATCAGGAAGGAGTATTGTTACTGAATGGTTGAACCGTAGAGTAGCTAGTTCTTCACGAGGCGATCGAATTGCTCGTGAATTAGCCCGCGCTGATCTAAAATTCAAGGTTGCTGAGTATTATGCCCTGGTGTTTATGTCTACGGTTGTAACAGGGTTTGTCGCATGGTTGATCCAGCCCAATATTGCTTCCTTTGTGATTGGCGCGATTATCGGTTTCTTTATTCCACGTTTTTATGTAAAGCGTCAGCAGACAGTTCGGCTTCAGAAGTTCGATGGTCAACTGTCCGATATGCTGAATCTTATGGTCAATGGACTCCGCGCGGGATATTCTACTATGCAGGCCATGGAGGCAGTCAGCCGCGAATTGCCGAGCCCCATCTCGGACGAGTTCCGCCGCGTCGTACAGGAAATGCAAATCGGTATTCCTATGGAAAAGGCGTTTGAAAACCTGTTGCGGCGCATTCCAAGCGAAGATTTGGATTTTGTAGTTACTGCAATGAATGTCCAGCGTGAAGTTGGAGGAAATCTTGCCGAAATCCTCGATATTATTTCTTTTACAATTCGAGAGCGCGTTCGAATCAAAGGTGAGATTCGTGTCATGACGGCGCAGGTGCGAACCTCTGGCGCAGTATTGTCCCTTATCCCTGTTTTTCTCAGTCTTGCGTTATGGTTTGTAAGTCCTGAATATATTGGTACATTCTTTAGTGATAGCGCAAATTTGCCCCAACCACTCTGCGGTATTATTGCTGTTGTTACCATTGTTGGAATGATTGCAGCAGGATATTTCGTGATGATGAAAATTGCCGATATAGAGGTATAAGATGGGTATAATCATTTTTGGCGCTGTTGTTTTGATCGCCGCGATCGCTGTGATTATTGTAAGTATGCGAAGAGGTGCGGCTGGTGAGGAGGATGACCCTCTGCAAGCACGTCTGGCTGAATTTATTCAACGCGGTGATGTCACGTCTCTCGAAGAGATTGAATTATCGCAGCCATTCAGCGAACGCGTTATCATTCCTGTGGTTCGACGCTTGGGCGAGTTTTCTGCGCGCTTTACACCTCAAAAGGCTATTCAAGATACAGCAAGAAGGCTCGAGTTGGCAGGCAATCCCTGGCCAATTGACGCAGCCACCTTTCTGGCCATTCGGTTTATTCTAGCGGTTGTTCTGGCTGGCTTTCTAATTGCAGTTGTTATAATTTCACCGCCTTCAAATCCCACTGATAACTTCATGTATATTGGTGGCGCGGCATTTGCTGGCTTTTTCATTCCGCATTTGATGCTTACAAGTAAAATAACCGGGCGCCAAAAGGAGATCCGAAAAGCAATGCCAGACGCCTTAGATCTTCTAACCATCTGTGTGGAAGCGGGCCTCGGTTTTGATGCGGCAATGTCGAAAGTAAGCGAAAAATGGGAGAATCAGCTTTCCCTGGCTTTTGCTCGCGCAATCCGTGAAGTTCAATTAGGCAAAGTTCGGCGTGAAGCCTTAAAGGATATGTCTGACCGGCTTGGCATTCCCGAGATGACAAGTTTCGTTGCTGCGATCATTCAAAGCGAGCAGCTAGGTGTAAGCATGGCGAGGGTTCTTCGGATTCAGTCTGACCAAATGCGTGTCAAACGTCGCCAGCGTGCAGAGGAAGAGGCCCATAAGGCACCTATCAAGATGATCATCCCGATGGCGTTGTTAATATTCCCCTCCATCATGATCATCATTCTTACGCCAGCTGCACTCCAAATCATGAATTCGCTTTAATCAACGAACATATTGGTACTGTTGTGAACAACGTACCCTGGTCGTATCGCATCCATCGATTGACCTGGAGCGGTCTGGATTTGCTCTTCCCGCCAGTTTGCGGCGGTTGTGGAAAGGCGGGGTGGCGTTGGTGTCCGGACTGTCAGAAACGCGTTCCCCATATTAAGAGGCCTTTCTGTGAAAAGTGCGGAATTCCCATTTCGGGGACAAATACATGCGAAAAATGTAGAACAAATCCGCCTACCTATCGAATGATGCGATCGTGGGCGGTTTTTGATTCACCAGTGCAAAATGCTCTTCACACGATGAAGTATCGTCGGAATATTGGTCTCGGCGAAGCGTTCGCTGCGCAGATGACTGACTTCTTTAAGTCATTAGGGTGGCCGGTTGAAATTCTTATTCCCGTTCCGCTCGGAAGAAACCGCCTGAAGGAGAGAGGATATAATCAGGTCGCGCTGGTTGCACGTCCTTTTGCTTATGCAGTTGGACTCGATTACAACCCAGCCGCCTTGTGGAAAGCACGTGAAACGCGTTCACAAGTTGGCTTGACCGTTTCACAAAGGAGTGAAAATGTCAATGGGGCGTATCAGGCTGATTCCAACGTTGTGGCCCATAAATCCGTTGTTGTAATGGATGATGTCGCTACAACAGGTTCTACCATCTTGGCTTGTACTAAGGCGTTATTATCTGCAGGTGCGAAGGAGGTTTACGCAATAACAATTGCGCGTGCACTCTCACATCACGATCTAACCCGTGTTTGACAACCGCCTGCTTGGGTGGTTGATTACTTTTCAGGAGGTATTATGGCGAATAAAGTTGAAACAACAGCTCGTAATATGCGGCTAACCGATAATACGCGAGAGTATGTTGAAAAGAAAGCTGCTAAGCTTCCCCGCCACCTTCCCGGAATTGACGACATTCGCGTTGAACTTACGCATGTCAAGACAGCACGAAATGCCAATGATCGTCAGGTGGCGCAAATTACCGTTCGCGGGAAAGGATTTCTACTCCGAACAGAAGAACGTGGGGATGATCTACACGGCGCCTTTGATGCTGCGCTGGAGAAAATCAAACGTCAGATTGATCGCTATAAAGGCAAACACTATCATGGACGCGGCGATGGCCGTTCTGCTGCTGAGGTATTTGATGAAGATGAAATGCCAGTTGACGAGACTGGAGAGCTTCTTCCCCTGATCGCCAAGAGAAAGAAATTTATAGTTTTACCCATGAATGAAGATGAAGCAGTTGAACAAATGCGCCTGCTCGGACACGATAACTTTTTTATTTTCTTCAACGCCGAACAGAATTCCATCCAGGTGTTGTATCGCCGCCGCAATGGCTCATATGGCCTGATTGAGCCTGTAATTGGGTAAAAACTTAAAATTTGCAAATAACCAGCCCGATACTGGTCGGGCTGGCTTTATCGAGGATGATTATGGGATTTGATAAAAATGGTGCAAGTGAGAATGTTGCGGCAAATTTAGATGTTGAAGCAGCAAAGAAATTAATTTTTGATTTGTTAAGAGCTATAGGGGAAGATCCAGAGCGCGAAGGTTTGAAAAATACACCAGATCGAGTTGCTAGAATGTATGGAGAGCTGTTAAGCGGATATGTCGAAGAGCCAGCCGGGATTGTGAACAATGCGTTGTTTCATGTTAACTATGATGAGATGGTGCTTGTAAGAGACATCGAGTTTTACAGTTTGTGTGAGCATCACATGCTGCCGTTTCTTGGACGTGCTCATGTCGCTTATATCCCCGCCGGGACAGTCATTGGACTGTCTAAAATTCCGCGAATTGTGGATATGTATGCCCGTCGGTTACAAATCCAGGAACGAATGACGCGGCAGATCGCAGATTTTATTCAGGAAACCCTGGAGCCACAAGGGGTAGCAGTCGTTGTCGAGGCGATACATTTGTGCGCGGTGATGCGCGGCGTGAAGAAACATGATGCACGGATGACAACCTCTGCCATGCACGGCTCTTTCCGTGCGAACCTGGCCACCCGCCAGGAATTTTTGGCAAATATCTCAAGAGGCTCCGAGCCGCTTCAATTCTAGACCTTTGAATAGCCTCCGCTAATTTTACTTAATACTTCAGAGCGCGCCTTGATCCATATCTTCTGACGGAGTCGCGCTGCAGTTTCACTAATGGACTCATGGGTTTTTGGATTTTTATATTCAGGATAGATTTCTGCCAGTGGGACAATTACAAACACGTCTTCCCAGAATTTATCACTGTATGGCTGATCGTCAAAAAGGATGATATCGATATCTATCGTGCGAGGAATAAATTTATTCTCACTCCTTACACGACCCAACTCGGCCTCAATCGGATGGATAACTCGCTCCTTCAATTCAGTTTGCGTTTGAGAGGCAACAAATAATGAACAGGCATTGAGAAAATTTGGTCCAGCCGCACCGACGGATTTTGATTCCCACGCGCGGGAAATGCGGCGAACTTCTCCATATGTAGATAAAAGTTGGATTGCCTTTACTATGTTCCCCTCAGGTTGTATGTTTGACCCCAAATTCAAATAGACCTTATGCAACTCATTCATCTTGGCTTCGTTC
>Ga0081539_10002017_pt1 | contig 30714 bp, 26 predicted proteins | sample TabmetS4T2R2_FD_71023 | JGI IMG/M metagenome (GOLD analysis project Ga0081539, IMG submission 71023) | Tabebuia heterophylla rhizosphere microbial communities from the University of Puerto Rico - S4T2R2 | ecosystem: Host-associated > Plants > Roots > Rhizosphere ... | reverse complement strand
TTCGCGGTCGCCGCCTTCTTCGCGGGCGCCGCCCTCTTCGCGCGCGCGGCCTTGGCCGTCTTTGCGGGCGCGGCCTTCGCCGTCTTCGGGGTCGCAGCCTTCTTCGCGGGCGCGGCCTTGGCCGTCTTTGCGGGCGCGGCCTTGGCCGGCTTCGCGGTCGCAGCCTTCTTCGCGGGCGCCGCCTTCGCCATCTTCGCGGGCGCGGCCTTCTTCTGACTGGCCTTCGCCGGCGTGGCCTTCTTCTGGGTGGCCTTACCGGCCTCCGCCTTTGCCTGCTTCGTGGTGGCGGGAGTCGCCCGCCCCGCGCCGACAGACGTGCGGACCGCCTTGGCGGCGCCGCTCACAGCGCGGCGAGCCGCCCCGGTCAGGGACCTGCGCTCCGGCATGGCGTACCTCTCCCCCTTGCGATGGCCCCGCCTCGGCGGGTGCGGGCAGGATAGGTGCGGATTGATCGAGCTTCAATGGACCACGCCGGGTCCGCCCGCAAGCAGCCCCGCAAGCAGCTCGGTCAACTGGCTCGTACAGCCGTCACCGTCGGCGTCCACCTCGATCACTTTCACCCTGGCCGAAGCTCCGGAGACCAATCTCACCTGGCCGCGTGGAACGCCGAATGCCGCCGCGAGCGCGACGAGCGCCGCCTCGGTGGCCTTCCCGTCCACCGCCCGGGCCCGGACCGCCACGACCAGCAGCCCGTCGTGGCTCCCACCGACGCCTGGCCGGGACGAGCCAGGCTTGACCCGGACCGTCACGCGCACGTCGCCGTCCAGGCCAAAAGCCCGATGCCGAGCCCACGCGGGCTCGGCATCGGGACAGCACCAGATGGCGTCGCCGCGCCAGGCGCGGTGACGGTGGCGGCGAAGGTCAGCTCTGCCCGCCGAACGGATACTGCGCCGGCTGCTCCTGGCCCTGGTCGGCGTAGGCGCCGCGAGTCGGGAGCGGCCCGCTGTACGGCGCCTGGGAGGCACCGACGGCGGCGGGCTGCTGGGAGCCACGGTTCGGCACGACGGCGGCCTTGGCCTCCAGTTCGCGCAGCTGACCTTCCAGGTAGGACTTCAGGCGGCTGCGGTACTCCCGCTCGAAGGCCCGCAGCTCATCGATCTTGCGCTCCAGCAGCGACCGCTCCTGCTCCAGCGACCCCAGCGTCTGGCGCTGCTTCTCCTCGGCCTCCCGCATCAACCGCGTCGCGTGCTCCCGCGCCTCGTTGACGATGCGGTCGCGGGTCTGCTCGCCGTTGCGGACGTATTCGTCGTGCAGCTTCTGCGCCAGCGCCAGCATGCCGGCCGCCGCTTCTGGGCCCTGCCCCACGGCGTCCAGCTGCGACGTCACTCGCGAAGGCTCCGGCATCGACGCGGCCACCGGCTGCGGCGGCGGCGCGGGCGCGGGGATCTGCACGGGCTCGGGCGCGGCCTCGCGGGCGACCGTTGCGCGCGACAGCTCGCCCACCCGGCGCTCGCAGGCGCCGAGCTTGGTGCGCAGCTCCTCGTTCTCTTCGTTGAGGCGACGGAGCTCGTTGACCACCTCGTCGAGGAAGTCATCGACCTCGTCCTGGTCGTAGCCCTCACGGAACTTCGTCGCCTGGAAGCGCTTGTTGACAACGTCCTCGGGCGTCAACGCCATCTGGTCACCTCGCGGGAGAGACTCGGTCGGGAGTTCGGAGCCGCTGTGTCGCCACCGTATCGGATGCCGACGCTACACAACGATCGCTCTCAAGACCACCACCCCGGAAACATTCCGTGATGTGTCGCGTACATTGAGTGACAATTGTGTCCCTGGTCACATCTTCACCGCACGCTGAGGATGCTGAGAAGCATCACGACGATGACAAACGTCACGGTGAACCCCAGGTCGATCGTGATACCGCCGAGACGCGGCCGGGGCAACACTTTGCCCAGCGCGTCGATCGGCGGATCGGTCGTCACGTAGACCAGGCCGAGAGCCAGTTTCAGCGGACGGGCCGGATCCCAGCTGTGGGCGAACATCCGAATGGAGTCCACGACCATACGGATGATCAGCAGCACGAAGAAGACGAAGACGATGTCGTAGAGGATGACGCGGATCACTGCGGGGACCTCACGGGGACTGGAGGTGAGCGAGCCTACCCCTACTTAACTCTGGTTGAAGAAACCCCGTTCCGGGACGCTCCGCGGCTTCTCCGGGGTGGACACCTCGACCGTCGACGGCGACAGCAGGAAGACCTTGCTCGTCACCCGTTCGATCGCACCATGCAGACCGAAGACCAGCCCGGCGGCGAAGTCGACCAGGCGCTTGGCGTCGGCGTCGTCCATGTCGGTCAGGTTCATTATCACTGGCGTGCCGGCGCGGAAGCTCTCCCCGATGGTCTTCGCCTCGTTGTACGTGCGCGGATGGATCGTGGTGATCCGGTGCATCTCGGAGCTGGTCGCCTGCGGTGGGACCACGCGCGCCATCTGGGCCCTCCCGATCGGCGTCACCTGGGCCCGGCGGGGCTCCTCGTGGCGCTCCTCCTCGTCCTCCGGGACGGCGTCGTACCCGTCCTCGTCGTACTCGTGGTAGCCGTCATAGCCCGCATAGCGGTCGTCGTCCTCCGCGAGACCCAGGTAGATCATGGTCTTTCGCAACGCCCCGCTCATCGGTGCTCCCTGCCTCCGGTGTCACACTCCGTTTCGACGGTACCCGAGGGGCGGACGCTGTCCGAGGACCGCGCTGCCGACACGCAGGTGTGTCGCGCCGCAGGCCAGGGCCGCTTCGAGATCGCCGCTCATCCCGGCGGAGACAGATCGGGCGTCCGGATGAGCCCTCCTCAGCCGTTCCGACAGGTCAGGCAGCACGGCAAAGGCGCGGTACGGATCCACGTCCATCGGCGCGACGGCCATCAGGCCGAGCAGCCGCAGTCCCGGCTCGGCCGCCGCCGCGTCGGCAAGTTCGGGCAGGTCCTGGGCGAGGGCTCCGCCGCGCGTCGGGTCGCCGTCGAGGCTCACTTGGAGGAAGCAGCCGACGTCCCGCTCGGCGGCGCGCGCCCCGCGCCCCAGTGCGGCGACGAGCGCCGGCCGATCGACCGAGTGGACCGCGTGGGCGTACCGCGTCACCGACTTCGCCTTGTTCGTCTGCAACTGCCCGATGAAGTGCCACCGCACGTCGATCCCTTCGCAGTCGGCGGCCTTCGGTGCCGCCTCCTGGTCCCGGTTCTCGCCGACGTCGTGGACCCCGAGCTCAGCCAGGATGCCGACGTCGCCCGCGGGAAAGGTCTTGGTGACGACCACGAGCGTCACGTCGTCCGGGTCACGGCCGGCGGCCGCGCAACCGGCCGCGATGCGCCCGCGCACGCTGGCGAGACGCGCCGCGATCTCCTCGCGACGGGCCACCTCCTACTTGAGGAAGTCGGGGACGTCGAGGTCGTCGTCGTCCATGATCACCGGCCGCTGGGAACGCACCGGGCGGGCCGCCTCGGGCAGCTCGACGAGCCGGGGTGGGGTGACCGGCTCAGCGGTGGGCTCGTAGGCCCGCTCCTCCGCTGGCGGCCGCTCCGGCTCGGCGTCCACCGGCTGAGGACGCGGGGCCGGTGGTGAGCCTGATGGCGTCCCGGAGGGGGGCGGCGAGGTCACCGGCGCCGATGCTCCCACGCCGGGCCCTGCACTGCCGTAGTTGCCGGGCTGAGACCCATTCCCGTACCCACCGCCCTGTGGTGCGCCGCCGTATCCGCCCTGGGTCGCGCCGCTGTACCCACCCTGCGGTGCGCCGCCGTACCCACCCTGCGCAGTTGTCGCATAGCTGCCCTGGGCCGCGCCGGCGTAGCCGCCCTGTGCGGCACCCGCGTAGGTGCCGACCGGAGTCGCAGCCGGCTGCGGCGCTCCCATCGGCGCAGCTGCCGCTTGCTGAGGTGCGGCCTGCCCGGGCGTGGCACGACCGGAGACCTGACCGAGCGCGCGGTCGTCCCGGCGCCGCTGTGGCGCCCCGCCGTCGAAGCCGGCGGCGATGACAGTGACCCGCACCTCGTCGCCCAATGCGTCGTCGATCACGGCACCGAAGATGATGTTCGCCTCTGGGTGAGCGGCCTCCTGGACGAGCCGGGCCGCCTCGTTGATCTCGAAGAGGCCCAGGTCCGAGCCGCCCTGGATGGACAGCAGGACGCCGTGTGCGCCGTCCACGCTGGCCTCCAGGAGGGGGGACGAGATCGCAGTTTCCGCGGCCTGGATGGCCCGATCCTCCCCGCGCGCCGAACCGATACCCATCAAGGCACTGCCCGCGCCCTGCATCACGGACTTGACATCGGCGAAGTCGAGGTTGATCAGGCCCGGCGTGGTGATCAGGTCGGTGATGCCCTGGACGCCGGAGAGCAGGACCTGGTCTGCCGAGCGGAAGGCGTCCAGCACGCTCACATGCCGGTCGCTGATCGACAGCAGCCGGTCGTTCGGGATCGTGATGAGGGTGTCGACCTCCTCGCGGAGGCTGGTGATCCCCGAGTCGGCCTGCGTGCTGCGGCGGCGTCCCTCGAACGTGAACGGTCGCGTCACCACGCCGATCGTCAGCGCACCGAGGGAGCGCGCGATCCGGGCGACGACGGGGGCGCCGCCGGTGCCGGTCCCGCCGCCCTCGCCGGCGGTCACGAAGACCATGTCGGCCCCCTTGAGGACCTCCTCGATCTCCTCGCCGTGATCCTCCGCGGCCTTGCGCCCAACCTCAGGATCGGCACCCGCGCCGAGACCGCGGGTGAGCTCACGACCGACGTCGAGCTTGACGTCCGCGTCGCTCATCAACAGGGCCTGCGCGTCGGTGTTGATCGCGATGAACTCGACGCCCTTGAGGCCGACCTCGATCATGCGGTTGACCGCGTTGACACCGCCGCCACCGATGCCGACGACCTTGATCACTGCGAGGTAGTTCTGCGGTGCTGCCACGTCGAGTGCCTCTCGCTCGCCTGATGTCTACCGTGCCGGGAGGACGTACCCGACCGGGCCTCTACGTCAGACCCTCACCCTCAACTTGAGGGTTATAGTTATGTCAACCTGTCGTCTCTGGGACCGTAGGCGCGAGCTGAGGGCGATTCAACGACCGCCGCGGTGTGTCGAGAAAGTCGGGCAACGACGGCAGTCCGGCGTCAGCTTTCATGACTCGCCGATCGTCGCCGCCTCTGGCGCGACGGCCTGTCCAGATGGTGAGGTAGCCGGCGGTTGCCCAGGCGGGTAGGCGTGAGCCGTCCCGGTCGGGCTGGATGATGGTGGCGTCGATGTCGGCGGCCGCAGCGGCAGCAGCGGGGCGTTCCGCGGAGCGCGGGGCGGGATCAGCACGCGACCGGTCCTGCCCCTGTCTGCTCGAAGACTGAGAGCTTGACTCGTGGAATGCCCAGGTCAAGAGCCTTGCGTTCCGCGGAACGCACGTCCAGGCGGGCAACGGGCGGGACGGGAGGTTGTCTTGCCGACGACCACGTCCCGCTGCGGCTCACCGTTCGATGAGGCCCTCGTCGGCCAGCCGTTCGGCGACACTGGCAAGGGCCTGGCGTAGGCGGGACTTGGCGGTACCTTCCGGAATGTTCAGGTCATGCGCGACCTGGCGGTAGGTGTGTCCCTCGACGTATGCCAGGTAGACGGCGTCGCGCTGTGGGTCCGGCAGGGCCTGGACCGCCTCCCGGACCGTCTTCGCCTCCTGCTCCAAGGTCAGCGCATCGTCGGGATCCGGACTCCCGCGGTGCGCGGCCAAGTCGGCGCTGGCGGCACTTGCCTGATACCGGGCGCGGGCCCGACGGCGCCGAATGGCGTCCAGAGCGCGGCTGCGCGCGAGCATGCACAGCCAGCCGCGCAAGGATCCGCGCTCGGGGCTGTACGCCTGCGGTCGCTCCCACAGGTGGACGAACACGTCCTGGGTCACGTCCTGGGCAGCGTCGTGGTCCTGGGTGATCCGGACAGCGAGGGTGTGCACGAGCGTGGACCATTGCTCGAAGGCCTCCACGAGGGCGTCCTCGTCCCCGGCCATCAACCGTTCGTGCAGGTGCACGTCCGTGGACCGATCCGGCACGTCAGTCACACCCCAGGGTGGCCGCAACCCGCAGTACCTCGTCGGCGAGGCGGGTGTCTCCGGTCGTCTCGATGCCGGCTGCCTCCGGGGTTTGCCGCCCGGCGACGAGGCGAGCGAATCCGGTTGCCGCACCGTGAATCTCGGCGCTCGTGTGCAGGACCGGCTCGTCATGTCCGACGGGCACGGTCCACTCCCCCTCGCCGGGACCGTCCAGGATCAACCGGACGCCGTCGCCGGGCCTGGCCAGTCCGGCGGCACGCAGCGACATCGCAAGCAGCGAGACCGCCAGGTCGACGATGCGGCGCAGTTGCGCCGAGGGCGGGATCGAGGTGCTGCGTCCGGTTGCCGCGGCTACATCCTCGCCGTGGATCCAGGTCTCGAAGGCCCGCTGGACCAGGGCATCTCGCGCCGGCCGAATCGGCGGAACGCCGCGCGTTGCCAGCCGGACCGGACGCTGGAGCAGTTGGCGTTCGGGAGGGCCGGCGGTGAGCCGCTCGAGCAAGGCCTCCGCCTGGCCGCTCCAGGCGGCCGCGGGATCAGCCCGCAGCCGCGGCATGTCCAGGGTCGGGTGCGGTGGCACGTCCGGTAGCAACTCCGGGGGCCCGTCCGCGGGCCTGTCCAAGCCAAGGTCGGCGGCGAGCATCGCATCGTTGCGAGCCAGATGCGCGATCAGACCGCGCAGGTCCCCGTGTCGCCGATCGGCAAGCAGCCACTCACTCGGCGCCAGCACGGCCAGCTCGTCGCCAAGCTGCTCGACCTGGTGAGCGTAGGCGTTGGTCAGCGTGACGAGGAGCGCCGGAGGCCGCCGTGCGCGGGCCCGCTTCAGTACGGCGTCGCGCAGCCCGGGAGGTGCCGGCACGGGGTCCTGGATGCCGAGCCAGGTCCACGCCTCTTGCAACCGCGCTGCCTCGGCCGCGCACCCCGGGCATGCCTCGAGGTGCCGCGCCACCGCTGCCCGTTCCACTGGGTCGAGCGCATCCAGGACCCATGCGCCCAGCAAGTCGGGCACGCCCGCGTGGGTGTGCCCATTCGTGGCCTGCGCCGGGTCGGGCGCCATGCCCTACCGTAGGCGCGGGTCGGCCGTTGGCACGAACCGACCCGCTGCACCGGGACCCGGCCCACGATCACGGCGCCGCGTCGGTTGGTGTGTAATTGCCGACCACCCGGCCCTGGTTGTCGATCCCGACGGCGATCGTCAGCGACGCGCCGGGCACGGCCAGCGAGGTGAAGCGGCCACCGACGCCGCGCGCCAACAGGAAGCCGCGCGAGCTGGTCTGATTGACGTCCGGATAACTGGTTCCCGTGATCTGACCGCGGTCGTTGATCCCGGTCGCGAGGGTGAGCGGAGCTCCTGGCACCGCGAACCGGGTGTACCGGCCGTTGTGCAAGAGGAAGCCGCGCGATACCGGGACGCTCGGGTCCGGCACCAGGAACCCGACGACATCGCCGTGGTTATTGATCCCGAAGGGCGCCGTGGCCGCGGCGCCCGGAGCATCGAATGTGGCGAACCGCCCGTTCTTCCAGCGGAAACCGTGCACACTGTCGTTGGAGAGATCGTAGAGGCCGATCACCTCGCGGCGGTCGTTGACCCCGAGCGGGAGTGTGCGGCGCGCGCCGGGCACGTCGAGTCGGATGAGCCGACCTTGGTCGAGCAGGAAGCCACGCGACTGCGCCTCGAGCCTGCCGGCGTCCGGGTTCACGTCGCTGTAGAAACCGGCGATCTGGCCACGATTGTTGATGTCAGTCGTAACGGTGCCGGCTGCGCCGGGTACGTCGATCACGGTGTACCGCCCGGACGGGCTGCGCAGGTAGCCGTGGAAGTGCCGGTCGGCGTCCCGGTCGAAGCCACCGACGATCTCACCGCGGTCGTTGATGCCGGAGGCGGCGGTCTCGGTACGGGTACCGGGAACGACCAGGGTCACGTAGCGGCCCCGTTCAAGGAGGAACCCGGGGCTGATGGGCGGCGACCCGGCGACCCTCGGTGCGGCGCCGCTCGCCATGAGCCGCGACGCCCAGTCGGTATGGCCATGGGCCTGCGCCGGAGCGCCGGCACCCACGCCGGCGAGGGTGACAGCTGCGAGTGCGACCAGGATCCGAATGCGTGAGAACGACGTCATGCCTTCCTCCCGTCAGGCGTCGGTGATGGTTCTCACTCACGGCTACGCGCGCCGGCGCGACGTGGATGCCCGGGAGGCCGATCGATGCGGGAGGCGCTAAGAACCTTCCAGCGCGGGCCGGTCCGGCGAGCGGATGTCGTAGGTGCGGGCCGGCTGCTTGAGCAAGGCGAGTAGGACACGGGCCTTGAGCGCGCTGCGGTTCGCGCTTCCCCACTCCACCTTGGCTCCGCCGGCCAGGCGCAGCCACACGCCGTCCGGCGACGACGCGCCGAATTGCCGGACCCGCGACGCCAGTTCCTTCGGCAATTGCTGCTGCACGGCGAGGCAGGTGCGCAGCGTCTCGACGCCGGACCGCTCGAGGTCCACCTGGAACATGGGCATCCCGCGCGGCGCTACCGCGGCGGCGGACACGGTGACCCCGTCGGCGTCCACCAGCCGGACGCCGGTGGCTCCGGCACGCTGCGGCAACGCTGCCACCGCGGTCCGCTCGACGACCGTGATCCGCAACGTCGACGGCCAGTGCCGGCTGACCCGCACCGACTTCACCAGTGGCACCGCCCGGACCCGGACCGCGATATCGCCGACGCGCGCAGCCATCAGTGGATGGCCGAGCTCAGTCGCGGCGAGCGCCCGCACCTGCGCGGCGTCCACCCGGCTCGTGCCGCTGACCTCGATCGAGCGAACCGTCGCCCAGGGAGATCTGACCAGTACCCACACCGATCCGGCCAGCAGCATGGCGGCGAGCACCATGACGCCGATCCGGCGCCGCCGCCGTGCCCGCACCCGGGCGGCGAACCGCTGCGCCGACGTCGTGGACACCGTGCCCGGGCGCTGCCGCACCGGCGGGCCCGCAGCCACCCTGCTCACGGCCCCTCGCCCCGCGCCGGCGCGGCGGCGTCCCCGAGCGCAGCGGCGTCCCCGAGCGCGGCGGCGTCCCCGAGCGCGGCGGCGTCCCCGAGCGCGGCGGCGTCCCCGAGCGCGCCGATGTCTTCGATTGCGCCGATGTCTTCGAGGGCGGCGACTATCCGCGGAGCAAGGAGCGTGACGTCCCCGGCGCCCAGGGTGAGGATGACGTCCCCGGGCCGTGCGCACCGCGCGACCAGTGCCGGCACGGCAGCGGAATCCGCGGCGAAGTGGACCCGGTCCGCAGGCGACGGAACGGCATCGGCGATCAGGGCACCGGTGACCCCCGGCTCGGGATCCTCGCGGGCGGCGTACACGTCGAGCACGACGACGACATCCGCCAGGCCGAGAGCCTGGGCGAACTCGGTCGCGAAGATCCGGGTGCGACTGAACAAGTGCGGTTGGAAGACCGCCAGGACGCGCCCGGTGCCGGCCACCTCCCGGGCCGCGCGCAGGACGGCAGCCACCTCCGTCGGGTGGTGCGCGTAGTCGTCATAGACGCGGACGCCGACCGCCGCGCCGCGTGCCTCGAAACGGCGTCGGGTGCCACCGAATGCCGCGAGCCCGGCGGTCAGTTGCGCGCCGCCGAGGCCGAGGGCGCGACCAGCCGCCCAGGCGGCGGCGGCGTTGAGGGCGTTGTGCCGGCCGGGCACTTGCAACCGCACGTGGTGTGATTCGCCGTCGGCCGCGAGCCGGAACGTCACCCCGAATCCCGAGGTGTCGACGTCGAGCACCCGGACCTGAGCATCCGGAGTCGTCCCGTAGCCGCGCACCGTGACCCCGGCGGCGTCCAGCGCTGGTCGCACCCGGGCCAGCACCGAGGCGACCCCCGGGTCGTCGGTGCAGGCCACCACCGTGCCGCTCGCAACGACGCGCAGACAGAAGGCTTCGAACGCCCGCTGCACGGCCTCCGCCGTTCCGTAGTGGTCGAGGTGGTCCGGCTCGACGTTGGTGATCACCGCGATGGTCGGGGAGTACCGCAGGAACGATCCGTCGGACTCGTCGGCCTCCGCGACGAACACGTCCCCCCCGCCGTCGTGAGCGTTCAAGCCCTCCGCGGTGAGGTCGCCACCAATCGCGTACGACGGGTCGGCGCCGCACTGCCGCAGCGCCACCGTCACCATCCCGGTTGTCGTGGTCTTGCCATGCGTCCCGGCGACAGCCACCACCCGGCGCCCGGCCATCAACGCCGCCAGCGCCTCCGACCGGTGCAGAACCGGTACCCCACTCCGGCGGGCCGCCATCAGCTCGGGGTTGGTCTCGCGAACGGCGCTGGACACCACGAGGGTGTCGGCGTCCGTCGCGTTCGCCGCGTCATGGCCGACATGGACGGTGGCGCCCAGCCCGCGCAACTCCGCCAGCAGTGCTGAGTCCTTGGCGTCGCTGCCGGAGACTGTGACGCCGCGGGCCAGCAGAATGCGCGCGATGCCCGACATCCCGGCGCCGCCGATGCCGACGAGATGCACCCGGCCCAGGCCGGCGACGGCGTCCGCGACCCGCACGCGGTTTGCTTGATCGACGGGGTTGGGGGGGACGACGCCGGGAGTCATGCGCGGGCCCTAGGGGCGGCGGCGACCTGCTCGACGAGTTCGGCCAGCCGCTCGTCGCCGTCGCGGATGCCGAACGCCGCAGCGGCGCGGCCCATCGCCGCCAGCCGCTCGCCGTCGGACAGCAACGGCACCAGGGTGTCGCGGACCCAGCCGGGGGTGCATTGGGCGTTGTCCACGATCAAGCCGCCGCCGGCGTCGACCACGGGCATGGCGTTGAGCCGCTGCTCGCCGTTGCCGATCGGCAGCGGCACGTAGGCGGCGGCGAGCCCGACTGCCGTCACCTCGCTCACCGTGCCGGCGCCGGCGCGGCACACCACGGCGTCGGCCGCGGCGTACGCCAGGTCCATCCGGTCGAGGTACTCCACGACGACGTACGGGGGTGCGGACCGGTCGGGTCCGCCGTCGCGCAGCTCCTCCGGCAGCGCGACGGGAACCTCCTTGCCCCGGCCGGCCGCGTGCAGCACCTGCACACCGGCGCTGACGAGCTCCGCGGCGGCCGCGCCGAACGTCTCGTTGAGTCGCTGCGCGCCCAGCGAGCCGCCGGTCACCAGCAACGTGGTCGGATGCGGCCGCAGGCCCAGCGCAACCCGGGCGGTCTCCCGCTGCGAGGCGCGGTCCAGGGTCGTGATCTGGCGGCGCAGCGGAAGGCCCACCACCTGAGCGCCGCGCAACGGCGTGCCGGGGAACGCGACGGCGACCCGGGCAGCCCATCGCGCGCCGAGCCGGTTCGCCAGGCCGGGTCGCGCGTTGGCCTCGTGGACGACGATCGGGACGCCGAGCCGACGCGCCGCCAGGTAGGCCGGTGCGGAGACATAACCGCCGAAGCCGACGACGACGTCGGCGTCCGCGATCACCCGGCCGGCGGCCGCCATGGCCGCGGACAGCCGTCCGGGCAGCCGCAGGATGTCGGCGGTGGGCCGGCGCGGAAGCGGTACCCGCGGCAGCACCTCCAGGTCGTAGCCCGCGTCGGGGACCAGCCGCGCCTCGAGGCCCTCGCGCGTCCCCAGCGCCGTGATCTTCACGGTCGGATCGCGCCGGCGCAGGCAGTCCGCCAGGGACAGCAAGGGGCCGACGTGACCGTACGTCCCGCCGCCCGCGAGCACCACGGAGAAGGTCATCGCCGGCGCCCCTCCCCCGCCGGACGCGCCTCGCGCCGGCCGTCGCGCCGGACCGGAAGGACGGCGAGTGAACGCTGCACGAGGCCGGCGCGCGCGGCCAGAGCCTCGCGGGCGCCGGGTTCACGACGGGCGAAGCCGGTCACCATGCCGAGCGCCGCCATGGTCATGACCAGGGCCGACCCACCGCTGGACACCATCGGCAGCGGGACACCGACCACGGGCAGCATGCCCAGGACCGCGCCGATATTGATGATCGCCTGACCGAGCACCCAGGTCAGGACGCCGCCGGTGGCCACCTTGACGAAGACGTCGTCGCTGCGCAGCACCACTCGACACAGTCCCACCGCGAGCAGCGCGAACAGGCCGAGCACCGAGAGGGTGCCGACCAGGCCGAGCTCCTCACCGATGACGGCGAAGATGAAGTCGTTGTGCGCCTCGGGCAACAGACCCCATTTCTCCCGGCTGGCGCCCAGGCCGACCCCCCACCATCCGCCTGTCGCCAGCGCCCACTTCCCGTGGATGATCTGCCAGCACGATGTGTAGTAGTCCTGACCCGCACACCCACCCGCGCTCCAGCTGGAAATGCGGTTCATCCGGTTCTGGCTGCCGATCACCAGGAGCAGGACCAGGACGGCCGCCAGGCCGCCCGTGGTGACAAGGACCCGCAGTGGTGCGCCGGCCACGAAGAGCACCGTACCGACCAGGGCGATAAGGACCAATGCGGTTCCGAGGTCACGCCCGAGCAGCACCAGGGACACCAGCGCCGCCGCGCCGGGCAGCACCGGAACCAGGGCATGCATCGGCCGCTGCAGCAATGGCCGCTTTCGGGCCAGCACGGCGGCCGACCACACGACGAGGGCCAGCTTTCCCGCCTCGGCCGGTTGCATCGTGAAACTACCGATGCCGATCCAGTTGCGGTTGTCGTTCACCACCACTCCGAGCGGGGTGAACACCAGCATCTGCAAGGCGATGGCGCCGAACAGCAAGGGCCACGACAGTGTGGTCCACGCCTTGATCGGCATGCGCGCCGCAAGCAGGAACATGGGCATGCCCACGGCGGCGAACACCGCCTGCCGGGCAAAGACGGTGTACGCGGAGCCATTGTGCGCGTAGGACTCGACGCTGGAGCTGGACAGCACCATGACCAGGCCGATCATGACGAGCGCCGCGCCCGCGCCGAGGACGAGGTAGTACGACGTCAGCGGCGTGTCCAGCCGCGCGGGCACCAGGCGCGGGAGGTCGGTGGTGGCGGCGACGGCGTCCGCCGGCGTGCTCGGTCGGCCGCCGGGACCGGCAGGGCGCGGGTCCTGGCGGGTGGCCGTGCTGGGCGTCATGTCGGCTGTCCTCCCGCGGCAGCCAACCGTCGCCGCACCGCGGCCACGAACGCATCGCCCGTCTCCTCCGCGACGCGCCGTTCGCCGTCGGGCGGTCCCTCCGCTGGGCCGGGCGCGCAGGCCGGAGCGAGCAGCACCGTGTCGCCCGGGCGGGCCAACTCGGCCGCCCGGGCCACCACGGCGTCCATCCCCGGCACGGTCCCAGTCTCCGCGAGCGGAACCGAGGCGACCGGGACATCCGGTGCGTGTCGCGCCAGGGCTCTGGCCAGTTGCTGCCCCGGTGGGCCGATGAGAACCGCCGCCCGCAGCCGCTCCGCGCGAGCCGCGACGAGATCGTCCAGAGCTACCTGCAGGCCGGCGTCGGTCTCGGCGGCGGGACTGTCGGCTCCTGCCACCCACACCACCCGCTCGAAGGCTCCGAGGGAGGCGGCGGCGGCGTACGGCGTCCCGGCCGCGGCGTCGTCCACCCAGGTCACTCCCCCGGCCTCGGCTACCCGGGCGGTCCGGTGGGCGGCGGGTACGACGCCGCGCAGCCCGTCGCGGACCGCCGCCGGCGGGACGCCGTGCGCCCGCGCGAGAGCGGCGGCGGCCAGCGCGTCGATGACGTGGTGGGAGGCCAGCACGCCGCCGGCCGCCGTGCGGACGTCGTCCAGCGTGCCGAGTTCGGCAGCGGACGTGACCCGTTGCGGGACGAAGGCGCGGTCGCACAGGACGTCCTCGACCACCCCGAACATGGATACGGCCGGCACGCCCAGGGTTACGCCGATCGCTCGGCAGCCCTCCACGACGTCGGCGTCGCGCACCAGGCGCTCGGTCGCGGGATCCGCGACGGTGTACACGCAGGCCAGCTGAGTCGCGGCGTACAGCCCGCCGGGCTGGGCGAGTGGACCCGGGCCACCCGGCGCGACGTTCAGGCAGACCGCCGCCTGCGGGCTCACCGTCGAGCTCCAGCGCAGTCGGTCGGCCGCCATCGAGACCGCGACGACGTCGTAAGGCTGCGGGTGGAGCACGGCCTCCAGCAGCGGCAGCCCGCCCGGGCGGCCGACATCGCCGGCCGCCGTCGCGCGCAGGCCTGCCGCCTGCAGCATGGCGGTGAGCATGGTCACGGTGGTGGTCTTGCCGCTGGCCCCGCCGACGACGAGCCACGGTGCGGGCGCGTCGCGCCCTGCGCCGCCTGAGCGCATCCGCCAGGCCAGGTCCGCCTCACCCCACACCGGCAGCCCGGCCGCCACGGCGGGCGCCAGCAACGGGTCGGCGCCGGATCGGCCGGGCGAGGCGATGACCAGGTCCGGCGCTGCAGTGTCCATTCCGCGGGTCGCGTCCTGCGCCTGCTCCCCGAGCCGGACATCGGCGCCGAGCATCTGCAGGATGGCCGCTCGTTCGCGCTGCGCCGTGCCCTCTCGCGAGTCGGCGACCACGACGACGGCCCCGCGCTCCACCAGCGCGTCCGCGGCCGCGAAACCCGCCGGCCCGATCCCCGCCACCAGAACCCGCAGGCCCGCCCAGTCCGCCGCGCCGTGCGTCAGCCCGTCCAGTCTGGAGGAGCCGCCCTGCTCACTCACGTGCCCACCACCCACTCGGCGTAGAACACCCCCAGACCGAGACCGACGAACAGCCCGGCGATGATCCAGAACCGGATGACGATGGTGACCTCACCCCAGCCGGCCAGCTCGAAATGGTGCTGCAGCGGCGCCATCCGGAAGACCCGCCGGCCGGTCAGCTTGAACGAGCCGACCTGGATGATGACGGACAGCGAGATCAGCACGAAAAGCCCAGCCAGCGGGATGAGCAGCAACTCGGTGCGGCTGGTGATCGCCAGCCCGGCCAGCGCGCCACCGAGGGCCAGCGATCCGGTGTCGCCCATGAAGATCTTGGCCGGCGACGCGTTCCACCACAGGAACCCGAAACAGGCTCCCATGACGCAGGCCGCGACCACCGCCAGGTCCCGGGGGTCTCTGACCTCGTAGCACTGCGTCCCCGGTCTCAGCTGACAGGAGTTGTTGGACTGCCAGATGCCGATCAGCACGTACGCACCGAAGACCATCACGCTGGCGCCGGTGGCCAGCCCGTCCAGGCCGTCGGTGAGGTTCACCCCGTTGCTGGTCCCCGCCGTGATGACGTACGCCCACAGCACGAACAGCACGTAGCCGATGATCGGTCCGGCGAAGGCCAGGTCCATCGACGTGTCCCGGATGAAGGACACCCGGGTGGATGCCGGGGTGAGGGAGTTGCGGTTGTCGAACTGCAAGGCCAGAACGGCGAACGCGATCGCCACGAGCGACTGCCCGGTGAGCTTGGCGCCGGCTCGCAACCCGAGGCTGCGCTGCTTAGTGATCTTGATGAAGTCATCGGCGAAGCCGACCAGGCCCAGCCCGCTCATCAGGAACAGCACGAGGATGCCGGACGCCGAGGGCGGGCGCAGCGTGGCGACGTGGGCGATGGCATACGCGAACACCGCCGAGCCGATGATGACGGCGCCGCCCATCGTCGGCGTGCCGCGCTTGGTGTGGTGCGACGTCGGACCGTCGTCCCGGATGAACTGGCCGTATCCGCGGCGCACGAGGAACCCGATGTACAGCGGCGTGCCGAACAGGGCGCACGACAGGGAGACGGCGGCGGCGATCAGGACCGTCCTCACCGTGCCTCCATCCCCTGCTCGCCCCGCTGTCCTGCCGCTCCGTGACCCCGATACGCCCCTGTCATCCTGCCGGGGCTGCAGTGCGGTCAGCCGTACGGCGCGCCGTCGGCACCGACCGTACCGGCCGCCTGCAGCGGGTCGCCGACCGCAGGTGACCCTACGTCACCGTTGTGCGAGAAGGCGTCCAGCAGCTCGGCCGCGACCTGCTCCAGGCCTACGGAGCGCGACGCCTTCACCAGGACGACGTCGCCCGGCCGGATGACGTCACGCAACAGTTCGACCGCCGCGGCGGGATCCGCGACGGCGTGGACGTCGCCCGAGCCGCCCGCCGCCGCGCCGTCGGCGATCGGCCGCGCACCGGAACCGACCGCCACGACCCCGACGATGCCGAGCCGGGCGGCATGCGCACCGGCGCGCCGATGCTCCTCCGCCGATCCCGGACCCAGCTCGAGCATCTCGCCGAGCACCGCCCAGCGGCGGCCGCCGGGTCGAGGGGGGCTCATCGCGGCGAGCGCCTCCAACGCGGCGCGCACCGAGTCCGGGTTGGCGTTGTACGCGTCGTTCACGACGACGACGCCGTCAGCCCGCTCGCGTACCTCCATCCGCCATCGGCTGGTCGGCCGGGCCGCCCCCAGCGCATCCGCCACCGCGCCGGCGTCCGGCCACACCTGAAGCGCCACGGCGGCTGCGGCCAGCGCGTTCGGCACGTGGTGCGCGCCGTGCAGCGCGAGCCGGACCGGCGCCTCACCAGCGGGAGTGAGGAGCCGGAACGAGGCGCGGGCACCGCTGTCGAGGCTCACGTCGACCGCCCGGACGTCGGCCTCGGGCGAGTGGCCGAAGCGCACCACCCGCGCCACGGTCCGCGCCGCCATGGCTGCGACCAGCGGATCGTCGGCGTTCAGCACCGCGACGCCGCTCGCCGTGCCCGGCTCCCGGGGGGCGGCGGGCGGCAACGCCTCCACCAGCTCCCCCTTGGCCCGCGCGGTGATCTCGCGATCGCCGAACACGCCCACGTGTGCCGCCCCGACGTTGAGGACGACGCCGATCCGGGGCGGCGCGATCCGGCACAGATCGGCGATGTGCCCGATGCCGCGGGCGCCCATCTCGGCCACCAGGTACCGGGTCGCGGCGTCGCAGCGCAATGCGGTCAGCGGGACGCCGAGCTCGTTGTTGAACGAGCCCCGCGGCACAACGGTCGCCCCCCGACGGGACAGGACCGCGCCGAGCAGATCCTTGGTGCTGGTCTTGCCGGAGGAGCCGGTAATGCCGATCACCGTCAGTCCGGTCGGCTCAGTCAACCGGTCCACGACGGCGCGGGCCAGCCGGCCCAGCGCTGCCAGCGGGTCGTCGACCACGACGGCGGGCACGCCCACCGGACGCGCCGCGAGCACGCCGACCGCTCCGGCGCCGAACGCCTCGGACGCATGCTCGTGACCGTCTGTCCGCTCCCCGATCAGCGCCACGAACAGGTCGCCCGGCCCGGCCGTGCGGGAGTCCGCGACAACCGCGCCGGACACGATCGTGCCCGGGTCCGCGGCGTCCAGCCGGCCACCGACGACGGTGGCGATCTCGGCGAGCGTCATCGGGATCATTCGGCGTTCTCCGCTGGGCCGGGGACGGGAGCGGGGGTGGCGCGGGCCGGCACGGCGACCGGCGCACCGGGCACATCCCGCGCGACTGATGGCGCAGACAGCGCGTCCGTCACCACCTGGCGGTCGTCGAAGGGGTGGACCGTGCCGGCGATCTCCTGCCCCCGCTCGTGCCCCTTGCCCGCGACCAGCAGCGTCCCGCCGCCCCACGCACGGCGGACCCCTTCGGCGATCGCCGCGCGGCGGTCCGGCACCTCCAGCACCTCGGCGCCGGAGTCACCGGCCGCCGCCCGGGCGCCCTCGAGCACGGCGGCCCGAATGGCCGCGGGGTCCTCCGAGCGCGGGTTGTCGTCGGTGACGACGACGACATCTGCCCGGCTCGCGGCGGCGAACCCCATCCGCGGCCGCTTCTGCCGGTCCCGATCCCCGCCGGCGCCGAGCACGACGACGAGCGGCCGGGTGACGGCGGGCCGCAGCGCATCGAGCGCGACGGCGACGGCGTCCGGCGTGTGGGCGTAGTCGATGATCGCGACCGGTTCGCCGGGTCGTCCGCTGCCGGGCACCCGCTCCATCCGGCCGGGGACCGGCTCCGCGGCCGCCAGCCAGCCGGCGGCCTCGTCCACGTCGAACCCGGCGACGGTCATCATCAGCAGCGCCAGGGCGGTGTTGGCCACGTTGAAGTCGCCGGGCAGCGGGCAGCGCGCGACGACGTCCCGCCCGTCGCTGGTCCGGCGCAGCGTGAACGCCGTGCCCGCGGTCTGCGGGACACGGCCGGCGACCGTCCAGTCCGTAACCCGATCGCCGGCGGTCCCCGGCGCCGTGGCGAACGTCGTGACCGGGATCGTGGCGGAGGCCGCCAGGCGCCGTCCCCACTCGTCGTCGACGCAGATCACACCGTGCCGGGCGCGGGCCGGCGTGAACAGTTGCGCCTTGGCGGCGAAGTAGTCCTCCATCGTGTCGTGGAAGTCCAGGTGATCCTCGGAGAGGTTGGTGAACCCGGCGACGTCGAACATCACGCCGTCCACCCGGTGCAGCGCGATGGCGTGGCTGGAGACCTCCATCGTGCAGACCTGCACCCCCCGCTGAACCATCAGTGCCAGCAGCGCCTGCAGGTCGGTCGCCTCCGGAGTGGTGCGGATGCTGGGCACCCGCTCCGTGAGCACCCGGGTCTCCACGGTCCCGACCAAGCCTGTCGCCCAGCCGCCGGCGCGCAGCGCGGCGTCCAGCAGGAACGACGTGGTGGTCTTGCCGTTGGTGCCGGTCACGCCGAGCATCGTGAGCTTCGTCGCCGGCTCGCCGAGTAACCGAGCGGCGAGCCGTCCCAGCGCGGCTCGCGGGTCGTCCACCACGAGAACGGGGAGGCCCGCCGCCGTGGCAAGGTCGCGACCCGCGGGGTCGGTGAGGACCGCCACCGCACCGGCGGCCGCCGCATCGACGGCGAACCGCCCGCCATGCGTGCGCGCCCCCGGCAGTGCGGCATAGAGGTCACCGGCCCGGACAGCGCGGGAATCCAGGCAGGCACCGCGGACCAGGAGCCGCCCGGCTTCCCCCGCAACACTTACTCCCAGCCACGCCGCGACCTCGGCGAGAGGCCGGGGATCGGCGGTGGGTCGAGCGGGACCGGTCGTCGCCACGGTGGCCGAGGCTACCCGTCAGGGGTAGGTCAGCGGGACGTCGGGAGCCTTGGTACCGGTCGGTGTGACGCCCCGGGAGGCGAGTGCGTACGTCATGACCTGCTGGAACACGGGCGCCGCGACCTGACCGCCGAAGTGGCCGCGCACCGGCTGCTGCAGCACGACGGCCACGACGAGCTTCGGGTTGTCCGCCGGTGCCATGCCGATGAAGCTTGCGGTGTACCCCCGGTAACAGGCGCAGCGGCTGTCGTACGCTTGCGCGGTTCCCGTCTTGCCGGCCACCCGGTAGCCCGGCACCACCGCCTTCCGGGCCGTGCCGCTGTCCCCAACGACGGACTCCAGCATCAGCCGTAGCGTCGCCGCGGTCTGCGCGCTGATGACCCGGGTCCGCGGTGCGGCGGACGTCGGCCGCAGCGAGCCCTGGGCGTCGGCGACCGCCTTGACCAGCCGCGGTGAGACCCGGACGCCATCGTTCGCGATGGTGGCGAACACCTCCGCCGCCTGCAGCGCCGTCACCGACAGCCCTTGACCGAAGAGCACCGTGTACCGCTGGGACCGGCTCCAGTCCTCGCTGCCGTCCAGGATGCCCGGTGACTCGGGCAGACCGACGCCGGTCTTCTGTCCGATGCCGAAGCCGCGCAGGTAGCGGTACATCGTCGCCGGCGGGACCTGCTCGCCCGCCATGATCGTGCCCATGTTGCTGGATTTCGCAAGCACGCCGGCGAACGTCAGCTTCTCCGTCCCGTGTGACTCCGCGTCGTGGAAGGTCTTGCCACCCCGGCGCAGGAGGCTCGGGACCTCCACATGCGTGTCCGGCCGGACCACACCCTCCTCCAGCGCCGCCGCCGCCGTGATGACCTTGCTGGTGGAGCCGGGTTCGAAGACGTCGGTCAGCGCCCCGTTGCCTCGGCTGTCGGCCGGAGAGGCCCCTGGGTTGTTGGCGTCGAACGTCGGGACGTTGGCCAGGGACAGCACGTCCCCGGTCCGAGGGTCCAGCACGATCGCGTAACCCGCCTGGGCCTGGGTCTGCTCCACGGCGGCGGCCAGCGCCTGCTGGGTTTTCCACTGCAGGTCTCGGTCGAGGGTCAGCTGCACAGTGCGGCCGGGGACGGGATCGACTTCGGCCGTCAAGCCGGTCGGGATCTCGGTGCCGCCGCGACCGCGCTCGTACCGCAGCGAGCCGTCGGTTCCGGCGAGGACCGAACGCTGTGCCCGTTCGATGCCGGCCAGCGGCGTACCGTCCTTGCCGGTGAAGCCGACGACGGAGGCCGCCACCGAGCCCTCGGGGTACAAGCGGCGGCTGGCCTGCTCGGCGTAGACGCCGGGAATGGCCAGCCGGGCGATCTTCCGCCAGACCTCAGGCTCCACGTCCTTCGCGACGATCGCGTAGCTGCGAGTGCCGGTGAGCTTCTTGGCCACGGCCGCCGGAGTCATGCCGAGCAGCGGAGCCATCTCCTGCGCCGCCTGCGGTACGCCGGACGGCGTGCAGTCCCCGGCATCGGTGTGGCCGTAGCAGGGCACGACCCGCTGATCCACGGTGATGTTGCGCCGTTCCACCGTGGTGGCGAGCACCGCGCCGGTGGAGTCGAGAATGTCGCCGCGGTGCGCAGGCAAGGAGACCTTCACGGACCGCTGGGCCAGCGCCTGCAGGGCCAGGCCCTTCGCATCCAGCCCTTGCAACTGGACCAGCCTCCCGGCGAACAGGCTGAGCACGGCCAGCGCCAGGACCAGGGCCACGCGCAGCCGGCGGTTCGGGTCGCCGATCTTCGCGCGGGGAAGCAGCGGCCGGCGAGGTGGCCGGCGGGCCGGTGGACGGCGTCCGGACGACCGCCGCGGGCGGGGGGCGGGTGGCGGCGCCAGGCGGGTCGAGGCGCTGCGCGCCGCTGGGCCGGGTCGCGGGCTGCGCGGCGCAGCTTTGCTTGGCGCGGCCCGCTGGCCCGATGCCTTGCGCGGGGCCGGAGCCTTGCCCGTCGCCACTTTGCGCAGCGCCGGGGCCTGGCCTGCCGCCGCGGCCCGGCCCTTTGCCGCAGCCTTACGCGGCGCCGACCTGACCGATGGGACACGCTTGCCGGTTGCCGCCGTCTTGCGCGGCGCGGCGGTGCGTGTCATGGGCTCGGTGCCGTGGTCGGCTTCGTCGACTGCCGGGTCCCCGTGGTCTGCCGTGTCGACGGCTCGGCAGAGCGCTGGGCCGATCCGGTGGCCGAGGGGTGCGCTGACGCGCCGGCCGACGCGCCCGCCGTCGGGGCCGGCTTCGTCGTGGCCGAGGGCTGCTGGGTCGGCACGGGGGACGTGGCGGTCGCGGGCCGGCCCAGCACGCGCCCGTCCGGCAGCTGGACGAACACCGCGTTGGGCGCCGGCACCATGCCGAGCGCGCGGGCCCGGCGGTCCAGGTTCTGCGCCGCGCCGGCGGCGTCCACCTGCTCCTGCAGCGCCTGCCGCTGTTCGTCGTACTGGCGCTGCGCCTTCTGCGCCGCGGCCAGCTCATAGGAACCGTTGTTGAGGCTGATGTTGAGCAGGAGCAGCGTCACCAGTCCGGCGCCGAGCAGCGCCACGCATGCCACCGCGAGCCCCGCCCGGGAACGCGTATGCGTGGGCGCGACCACCCGCAGCCGAGGCTGCTGCGGCCGCGGGCGGGTGGCCGGTCTCGACGCCGGCCGGGTCGGTACCCGGACGGCCGCGCTCGAACTCATGCTGCATCCCCTCTTCCCTGCGCGCTGTCCCGCGCAGCGCGGTCGCCCGCGTTCCCCCGCCCGGCCCGGATACGTTCCGCCGCACGCAGCCGGGCCGAGGCGGCGCGCGGGTTGTTCGCCTTCTCGGCGTCGTCCGGCACCTCCGCGCCCCGGGTGAGCAGGCGTAGCTGCGGTGCATGCTCGGGAAGCTCGACCGGTAGATCCGCCGGTGCCGTGCTGCGCGCCCCGGCCGTGAACGCCCGCTTGACCACCCGATCCTCCAGCGAGTGGTAGGCCAGCACGACGATCCGCCCGCCGACCTCCAGCTCCGCCACCGCGGCGGGAACAGCGCGCTGCAGCACCTCGAGCTCACCGTTCACCTCGATCCGCAGCGCCTGGAACGTCCGCTTGGCCGGGTGACCGCCCGTGCGCCGCGCCGGCGCCGGGATGCTCTGCCGCACCAGCTCGACCAGCCGCCCGCTGGTGTCGAACGGCTTGCGCAGGCGCTCGGACACGATGGCCTCGGCGATCCGCCGGGCGAAGCGTTCCTCGCCGTACTCGCGCAGCACCCGCGCGAGCTGCTCCACGGAGTAGCTGTTCAGCACCTCGGCCGCGGTCGTCCCGGTGGTCTGATCCATGCGCATGTCCAGCGGCGCGTCGACGGCGTAGGCGAATCCGCGGGACTGCTCGTCGAGCTGCAGCGAGGACACGCCGAGATCCATCAGCACGCCGCGCACACCCGGGATGCCGAGCTCGCGCAGGACGTCCGGCAGCACGTCGTAGACGGCATGCACCAGCCGGACCCGCTCACCGAAGGGCGCCAGGCGTTGCTCGGCCAGCTCCAAGGCCTGAGGGTCGCGGTCCAGACCCACGAGAACTGCGCCGGGGCAGCGCAGAAGGAGCGCCTCGCTGTGCCCGCCCAGCCCGACGGTGGCGTCGACCACGACCGCTCCCGGCTCCTCCAGCGCCGGTGCGAGCAGCGAGACGGACCGCTCAAGCAGGACGGGCACGTGGCGCCGGCCGTCATCGGTGGCGTCGCGATCGGTCATGTCGTGATCGGTCATGCCGTCCTCCTCCCGGCTGAAGGCGTGCGGTTGCGGGGGCCATCGATCGATCGTCGTGGGGATTTGCAGTGAAGGAGCTGTGACGACGGCGGCGGGCACGACAACCGCATGAGACACGTAACCCGGCGACCAGGTCTCCATCCGCACCGACCGAGCTGCGAGCCTGACACCGGGGAAGGTGTGTCAGGACCGCGTCGGGCGGCTGGAGACCTCGTCGTCGGGTCGTGCGCAACCGGCGCAAGCCGGGAAGGCGGATGCCTCAGAAGAGCCCCGGCACCACCTCCTCCGCCTGCTCGGCGAACGCCTGCTCCTGTTCGGCCAAATAGGCCTCCCACGCCTCGGCGTCCCAGATCTCCACGCGCTGGCCGGCGCCGATCACGGCACAGTCCCGGTTCAGCCCCGCGTACGTGCGCAGCGTCGGCGGGATCGTGATCCGGCCCTGCTTGTCCGGCACCTCGTCGGAAGCACCGGAGAGGAAAACACGCAGGTAGTCCCGCGCCTGCTTGCTGGTCACCGGTGCCTGGCGCAGCTGATCAGCCAGGCGCTCGAACTCGGCGGCCGGGAACAGGTAGAGGCAGCGCTCCTGACCTCTGGTCACGACCACCCCCGCCTCCAACTGCTCTCGGAACTTCGCGGGCAGGATCAGCCGCCCCTTGTCGTCCAGGCGGGGGGCATGGGTGCCCAGGAACACGGCACGCCCTCCCCTCGCCATGGAGCGGGCAGAACCCCCGGTGGCCTCCCGGCGGCCCCTCCCCGCTCCAGTGGCCTCCACATTACTCCACTTCTCCCCACGGTCAACGTCAAATCCTGTCCCGATGGTTACGACGAACCGGAAACGCCCAGGTCAACAGCGTGGTAGGAAAGTGGAGGGGGGAGTCGTCGGCGCGCCGTCGCCGTGGGATCCCTGCGGAACCAAACCGCGATCCGTCCCGTATTGCAGGTGCCCGTATCCGTACGCGAGCTCCTGGACCTGTGCGTTCACAGCAACGTGGGGGAAAGTGGGGGGAGCCCGGGTCGGACCGGTTTGGCAGACTGGGCCATGGTCGGCGTGGACAACTCGCCCGGCCCGCCCATACATCGCCCGGCGACCGGGCTGTTCGGAGGACGCGCACGTGACGACGACCGCCGGCCCCACCGATCTCGAACTTCTCGTGCGCTCCACCCGGGCGATCCGCTCGGCCGTGGAGACGGTCATCGAGGGAAAGCCCGACGTCGTGCGTCTGGCGGTGACCGTCATGCTCGCCGAGGGCCACCTCCTCGTGGAGGACGTCCCGGGAGTCGGGAAGACCATGCTCGCCAAGGCGCTGGCCCGGGCCACCGGCTGCACGGTGCGCCGGATCCAGTTCACCCCTGACCTGCTGCCCAGCGACGTCACGGGGGTGAGCATCTATCTGCAGGAGCGGCAGGACTTCGAGTTCAAGCCGGGTGCGGTCTTCGCGAACGTCGTCGTCGGCGACGAGATCAATCGCGCAAGTCCGAAGACCCAGTCGGCGCTCCTGGAGTGCATGGAAGAGCGTCAGGTCACGGTGGACGGCGTCACGCACGTGTTGCAGGCGCCGTTCATCGTGATCGCCACGCAGAACCCGGTGGAGATGGAGGGGACCTACCCGCTGCCCGAGGCGCAGCGCGACCGGTTCATGGCCCGCATCTCGATGGGGTACCCCTCGCCGGCCTCCGAGGTGGACATGCTGGAGCACCATGCCGACCGTGACCCCCTGACCGGGCTGATGCCCGTAGCCGATGCCGCGCTCGTCCGCCAGCTGGTCGGCCTGGCCCGCTCGGTGTACGCCGCGGATTCGGTGAAGGAGTACGTCGTCAACCTCGTCCGAGCCACCCGCAACGCGCCGGACCTGCGGCTGGGCGCCTCGCCGCGGGCAGCCCTGCACCTGTTGCGGGCCGCCAAGGCGCACGCCGCCATCAGCGGTCGCGGGCACGTCCTGCCGGACGACATCCAGGCGCTGGCCCGGCCTGTGCTCTCCCACCGGCTACTGCCCAGCACCGACGCGCAACTGAACCGCCGGGCACCCGAGGACGTCGTCACCGCGGTGCTCACCCAGGTCCCCATCCCACGATCCCGAGCCACCGCGTAGGTCGCAGCGATGTCAAATCTGTTCGCCCCGTTCAAGCCCGCGCTGTCCGGGCTGACCACGCGCGGGCGATCGTTCCTGTCCGCCGGTGGGGCGTGCGCCGTCTGCGCCGTCCTGCTGGGACAGCAGGACCTCATGCGGGTCGCGGTGCTACTGGTGGCCTTGCCGTTGGCGTGCGCGGCGATGCTCGCCCGGACCCGGCACCGGCTCGGGCTGACCCGCACGGTGAGCCCGGCCTGGGTGACGGCGGGCTCGCCCGTCCGGGTCCGGCTGGAGTTGCAGAACCTCACCCGGCTGGGGACCCGGCTCCTGCTGGCCGAGGAGAAGGTTCCCTACGTCCTCGGCGCCCCCCCGCGCTTCGTGCTGGACAGGCTGCCCGGCGGTCGCCGCGCGGCTGTCACCTACTCGCTGCGGTCGGAGTTGCGCGGCCGCTACCCGATCGGGCCGTTGCGGCTGCGGATCGCCGATCCGTTCGGCATGTGCGAGCTGACCCGGTCCTTCACGGCGACGGACCCGGTGACGGTGGTGCCCCGGCTGTGGCCGCTGCAGACGGTGGACGGCGGCGGCCTGTGGGCCGGCTCGGGGGAGTCCGGAGCGCGTGCGGCGGCCGTCAGCGGCGAGGACGACGTCGCAACCCGCGAGTACCGGCATGGCGACGATCTGCGGCGGGTGCACTGGCGCTCGACAGCCCGGCGCGGTGAGCTGATGGTGCGCCGCGAGGAGCAGCCTCGCCAGATGCGAGCCACCGTGCTGCTGGACACACGGCGCAGCGGGCACCGCGGCGAGGGTCCGGCGTCCTCGTTCGAGTGGGCGGTCTCCGCAGCGGCGTCCGCGGCGGTGCACTTCGCCGAACAGCGCTTCGGCGTCCGCCTGCTGCTGAGCGCCGAAACGCCAGGCTGGACCAGCCCGTACTCGGGTGAGGCGGCCGGCGCCCTGCTGGACCAGATGGCGATCGTCACGATGGTCGACGGTGATTCGCTGTCCGGCGCTCTGGGGTTGCTGCACCGCGGGCGGGGCGACGGGATGGTGGTCGCCGTCCTGGGCGAGGTGGACGACGACGTGGCGCTGTCCCTGGCCCGGCTGGGCCGGGAAGGCGTCCCGGGCCTGGCGCTGCTCTTGCAGACGCCCGAGTGGACGGCGCTGCCGCCGCGTCGGCGGGCCGAGGTGGACGAGGGGCGGGTCCGCGCGGCCGACATCCTGCGTACCGGAGATTGGTGGGTGGCCGAAGCCGGGCCGTCGGACACCCCGGCCCAGGCGTGGGCGCGGGCCCTGGGCCGACTGGCCCTCGCTCCGGCGCCTTCGTACGGCCTGTCCGGCATGACATCCGGCATGACATCCGGCATGACATCCGGCATGGCGTCTGGCATGGCGTCTGGTATGACGTCCGGCACGGCGGGAGGGGTCGCGTGACTCAGCAGCCGGCCGACGAGCGGATGGCTGTCGCCGCTCTGGTGGCGACGATGCTGGCCGCGGTCACGATGGCGCCTCTCGTGGCCGGGGGGACGTGGCTGGTGGTGGTGGCCCTCACGGCGATCACCGTCATGGTGACCGGGGTGGTCGTCCGGCAGTTCACGCGCTGGTGGCCGCTGGTCGTGGCGGCTCAGGCGCTGACGCTGCTCCTGGCGTTGACCGTGCTGTTCAGCCGCCAGTACGCCGTCGCGGGAATCGTGCCGACGCCTCGGTCGCTGCGTGCGCTGACCGACCTGCTGCGGGCCGGATTCGACGTCACCGCGGTACAGGCGCCGCCCGTGGAGGCGCATCGCGGCGTGGTGCTGATGCTCGCCGGGGGCCTCGGGATCATGGCGATTCTGGTCGACCTGCTGGCGGCCGGGTTGCGCCGGCCCGCGCTGGCGGGGCTGCCGCTGCTCGCGGCGTACTGCTTGCCGGCCGCGCTCCTGCCGGACGGCCTCCCCTGGTACTACTTCGTGATCGGGGCGGCAGGCTTCCTCCTGCTGCTGTCCGCCGACGCCGGGGACCGGATCCGCTCGTGGGGACGGGTCCTGACCGCGGGTGCCGGTAGCGGCGAGGTGCGCCGCGCCTCCACCGACGGGCTGGACGGCCTGGCCCGCGGGGGGCGGCGGGTCGGTGCTGTGTCGCTGCTGGTGGCCGTGCTGCTTCCCGCGCTCATCCCGGGACTGGGCGAGCACCTGTTGAGCACGTCCGGCAACGGCGACGGGTCCGGGCTGGGGTCCTCGCGGATCAAGACCCTGAACCCGATCCTGAACCTTCGGCAGGACCTCACGTCCAACGACGACACGCCGGTCATCGAGTACTCCACCGAAGTGCCGAACCCGGAGCCGATGCGCATCGTCACCGCGGACGTGTACGACGGACGGACCTTCGCGCCCCGGCAGGGCCGAGTGCCGCGGGACCAGGCGGTGCAGCGTGGCCTGCCGGACCCGCCGGGACTCACGTCCGACGTCGAGACCAGGGCGGTGGAAACGTCGGTCAGCGTCCGGAACCTGGACGAGAGCTACCTGCCACTGCCCTACCCGGCGACGCGGGTCGACATCGCAGGCACCTGGCTGTACGACGCGACGACGCTGAACGTGGTGGGTGTCGGGACGAGCACGCGGGGGCTGTCGTACACGGTGCAGCATCTCGACGTCCGCCCGACCGCCGAGCAACTGGAGGCGGCGGGCGAGCCGCCCGCGGCACTCAGCCCGTACCTGCGGCTGCCGACCGACCTGCCGGAGTCGATCCGCGAGGCCGCCCGCACCGTCGCCCAGACCGGCACCGACTACGAGCAGGCGGTCCGACTGCAACGGTGGTTCCGCACCAACGGGGGGTTCCTCTACTCGGTTGACGCACCCAGGGTGGGCGACGAGGGCGACGGCAGCGAGGACGCGATCGCGGCCTTCCTCAGGGACAGGCGCGGGTACTGCGTGCACTTCGCCTCGGCGATGGCGGTCATGGCCCGCACGCTGGGCATCCCGGCGCGGGTCGCCGTCGGGTACCTGCCCGGCGAGGCGCTGCGGGATGGCCGCTGGCTGATCCGCGACCGCGACGCGCACGCATGGCCGGAGCTGTACTTCCAGGGGGTCGGGTGGGTCCGGTTCGAGCCCACCCCGCGTGGCGGTGTCGTGACGACGCCGGACTGGTCGACCCCACCGATCGGCATGCTGCCGGAGGACCAGCAGGCCACGCCGTCCAGCACGGCGTCGGCGTCCCCGGGGCCGTCGTCGAGTGTCGCGGCCAGGCGACCGGATGAGGAGTCGGGAGGCGACACCTCCTCCACGACGGCGGGCTCGGTGCTGGCGGCGGTGCCGTGGCGGCTGGTCGGCGTCCTCGCATTGCTGCTCTTCGTGTTGGTTTTGCCACTGACGACGTCCTGGGTGCTCGCCCGGATCCGATGGCGGCGGGCTCGCAGCCCGGCCGCGCGCGCCGAGGCCGCGTGGGACGAGTTGCGCCGGGGGCTGGCGGATCTCGGCGTGCGGTGGGCGGCGTCATGGACACCGCGCGCCTTGCAGCGCCGGCTGGCTGGTGACTATCGGTTGGGTGCCAGGGAACGGGAGGCGTTGGCGCGGCTGGTGGCGGACCTGGAGGCGGTCCGGTACGCGCCGCCCAACGGCGACTCCGGACGCCCTGCGTCGGCCCTGGCCGCCGATGTGCGGACCGTGGTGGCCGGCGTCTCGGCCACGATGCCCACCTCGGTTCGACGCCGCGCCCGCTGGTTCCCGGCATCCGGGCTGCGCGCCATCAGCGACGTTCCCAGCGATCTGGGGCGGCGCGCCGACGTCATGGGCGAGGCCGCCGGGCGGCGGGCGGCCAGCGTGCGCGCGGCGCTCCACGACCGGGAGAAGAGCGAGCGGGACCGCGAAAAGGTGGCCACGGGCAGCCGCGAGGACTAGTGCCCCGCTTTCGAAGAACCCTTGCGATATCCGCGGCACTAGCGCAGTACTACCCGGCCAAACGCTGTTCTACCCGCCGAAGTGGCCCCGGAGCTGGGTCACTTTGGCGGGTAGAACGATGGCGATGCCGACTTGCGGCGGACTTGCTGAGACTAGCGGCGGCGGTCCCAGCGATCTTCCAGGCGCTGCAGAAACGAGGCACCGAAGCGTGGGCGACGCCGACCGGGGGCGGTGCGTACGGCGCCGGAGGCGCCGACGACACCGATCGGACCACTGCGTCGCTGGCTCGACACGGCGTACGCCGTACCGCCGAGCATGAGGACGAACCCGAGAACGCCCAGCGGAACCTCGTACTGCTGGGACGACACGCCGAAGACGAGTACGAACAAGCCGAGGATGATGCTCGCACCACCGAGGATCAGCCGGCGGGCCGAGCCCGGCCGCCGGTTGGCACCCCGCATCGCCGAGGCGAACTTGGGGTCCTCGGCATACAGCGCGCGCTCCATCTGCTCGAGCAGTCGCTGCTCGTTCTCGGAGAGCGGCACTTTCGACCTCCTGACGGTCGCACCGACTACAGCCACGGGAGCCGGCGATGGTCACAGGATAGGTCCCGGCCGCCTGCCGCGAAAGCCGGTCCCCCCTTTCCGCGCGACCGGCTTCATGATTCTCGGCCCTCCGTCCCAGGCGCTTGAGCCGGGATGCTCCGGGGCCGGTTTGTCTCGTTCACCACGGCTCGGCGGTTCATCGGGTTCATCCGTCCGAGCCTGCCGACATGGGCGTCTGCGGAACCAAGCTGGCGGGGCGGACGACGCCGGCCCCGAACCTGGCGCTTGCCCGATCCACGGCCTGCTCGGCCTCCCGCCAGCCCTGGGGGCGCTCGTCGATCGCCAGCTGATGGTGTCCCGCTGAGGCGTCGACCAGGCCCTCCAGCCGGACGCCGACCAGCCGCACCCGGGCCCGGTCGAGCCCGAGAGCGGCGTAGAGATCACGAGCCGTGGCGTAGATCACACGGGCGACGTCAATGTGCTCACCCAGCGTCCGGGAGCGGGTGAGCGTGGTGAAGTCCGCGAACCGGATCTTGATCACTACGGTCCGGCCGAGCATCCCGGCGGACCGGACCCGGGCCGCCACCCGCTCGGAGAGCCGCAGCAGCTCGCGCAGCACCACCTCGGCGTCGTCGACGTCCGTGGCAAAGGTCTCTTCGGCCCCGATGCTCTTCTCGATCTGTTCGGCGACCACCTGCCGCGGGTCACGGCCCCAGGCGAGCTCATGCAGGTGTGACCCGACGGCGTCCCCGAGTGCCCGGCGCAGAGTCTCCACCGGGGTGTGGGCAATGTCCGCGACGGTGACCAGGCCGAGCCTGCGCAGCGACTCCTCGGTTCGCTCGCCGACCCCCCACAACGCCCCGACCGGCAGCGCGTGCAGGAACGTCACGGTCTCGTGGCGGGGGACGACGAGCAGCCCGTCCGGTTTTGCGCGACCGGAGGCGAGCTTGGCGACGAACTTGGTGCCGGCGACCCCGACCGAGCATGTGATGCGCTGCTCGTCGGCCACCCGGTCGCGGATCAGCTGTGCGATCGTGGCCGGCCGGCCGAGTCGCCGGACGGCGCCCGCGACGTCCAGGAATGCCTCGTCGAGGCTCAGCGGTTCGACGAGGGGGGTGATGGAGCGGAAGACCTCCATCACGCCGCGCGAGACCTCCGCATACCGGTTGTGGTCCGGCTCGATCACCACCGCCTGCGGGCAGAGCCGCCGCGCGCGACCCATCGGCATGGCGGAATGCACGCCTGCCCGCCGCGCCTCGTACGTCGCGGACAGCACGACCGATCGGCCGCCTCCCGCGCCCACGATCACGGGACGGCCGCGCAGTTCGGGCCGGTCGATGAGTTCGACCGACGCGTAGAAGGCGTCCATGTCGACGTGCAGGACCGTGCATCCCGCGTCGTCCGGTGCGCCGTCCGGCACTGCATTGCGTAATCCGAGGCGGTCCAGCTGGCGACGGCTCATCGGGTGCCTCTTGCGCTGTCCGGCGGCACGCCGTGGTCAGGCGGGTGGTGTCTGCACGGCGTCGGGTGGTGTCTGCACGGCGACGGGTGGTGTCTGCACGGCGACGTGGACCTGCGCCGCGATCGCCGACAGCCGGGGGTCCTCGGCGGCGGCCCGCTCCAGCGC
>Ga0081539_10002016_pt1 | contig 30715 bp, 24 predicted proteins | sample TabmetS4T2R2_FD_71023 | JGI IMG/M metagenome (GOLD analysis project Ga0081539, IMG submission 71023) | Tabebuia heterophylla rhizosphere microbial communities from the University of Puerto Rico - S4T2R2 | ecosystem: Host-associated > Plants > Roots > Rhizosphere ... | reverse complement strand
ACGCCCGCGCAGCATCGAGTACGAATAGGCGCCCTCGCGTAACGTCAACGTCCCATACAGCGGATAGGAGCCGTCGACGGCGCGGAGCTCCACCATCCTCGCCGTCGGCTGCCCGTTATCGGGCCGCACCATCGTCCCGATCTCGATGCCGTTGGACACGGTCGCGATCCGCCCTGCCCGTCGCTCGCGCTCGATCGTGTCCTGCACGCGCGGCGGGAATACGTTGTTGCTGCGTACCGTCATGTCACCGCCGGTCATCTCCTGAGCCTGGGCTTTCAACCCCGCGCGGACGCTCTGGATCACCGACCGGATGGCCACGATCGACGCCACGCCGACGGCGATGCAGACGAAGAAGAACAGCAGACGCTGCCAGGATGCGCGGACCTCGCGCATCGCCATTCTGAAAATGAAGCTCATCGCACCGCCTCCGCGGGGATGTCGACCGGGCGCCCGTCGCGCAGGACGAGGCGCACGTCGGCGAGCGCGGCCAGATCGTGATCGTGCGTGACGAGGACGAGCGTGGTGCGTCGCGTGCGGTGAACGTCCAGCAGCAGGTCGAGCACGTGACGTCCCGTCACCGAGTCGAGGTTCCCGGTCGGCTCGTCGGCGAGGATGATCGGCGGATCGTTGGCGAGCGCGCGCGCGATGGCGACCCGCTGCTGCTCCCCACCGGACAGCTGCGACGGATAGTGATGCCCGCGCGGTGACAGTCCGACCTCGTCGAGGAGCAGGCGCGCTCGACTCACGGCGTCGCGGCGGCGCGCAATCTCCATCGGTACGAGGATGTTCTCGAAGGCGGTCAGCGACGGCACGAGGTGAAAGAACTGGAACACGAACCCGATCTTCTCGCCGCGCAATCGGGCGAGACCGTCCTCCGTCAGACGTGTGATGTCGATTTCATCGATGATGATCCGGCCGGTCGTCGGCGCATCCAGCCCGGCGAGCAGGCCGAGCAGCGTCGATTTGCCGCTCCCGGATGGACCGACGATCGCCACGAACTGGCCCGAGGCGATCGAAAAATCCAGCGGATGCAGAATCGTCAGCGGATGGTCACCGCTCTGGACCGTCTTGGAGACGCCGCGCAGTTCGATCATTCGCCGGTCCCTCGGCGGGATGCTTTCAGCAGCGGCTCCAGCGCGCGCCAGATCGTCTGCTCGACGAGGCGCGCTCCTTGCGGATTGGGGTGAATACCGTCGGCAATGTTGAGTGACGGAATGCCGGCGACGCCTTCCAGATAGAAGGGCACGAACACGACCTGATATTCACGCGCCAGATCGCGATACGCCTTGCGGAAATCGCTCGTATAAACGGGGCCATAGTTGGGTGGCGCTTCCATGCCGGTCAGCACGACATGGATGCCACGCTGCTGGGCACGAGTGATGATGTCGGACAGATTCTGCTTCATCGCCGCCACCGGCAGACCACGCAGACCGTCGTTGGCACCGAGCTCGATGACGAGCACTTCAACCGGTCCATCGAGTGACCAGTCCAACCGGCTGAGCCCGCCCGCCGACGTGTCGCCCGACACGCCCGCATTGACGACGTCGTACGCGTAGCCGTCGCGGGCGAGGTGCGCCTGAATCAGCGAAGGAACGGATTGGTCGCGCTCGAGACCGTACCCGGCGGTCAGACTGTCACCGAGAAACACGATTCGCGGTCGGGTCGAGGTCGTGGCCGCAACCTGCGGCGACGTTTCGACGCCGGAGCCGACAAGGTCCGACCGACCGGAGACTGGCGGCTTCGCTGTCGATGAAGCGACCGTCGTGTCACGAGCCGTCGGGTCCGGCTGCCCACAACCAGCGAAGACAAGTCCAATCAACACGAGGTAAACGGGTACAGCCCTGACCATTGGTACGTCCTCATTCTATTGTCTAATAAGCACGTGAGCGCCCTCACACTCGACGCGGGTCCCCTTGCCGCATCCTTCGAGAAGGCCTGCAGTCGTCTCGAGCAGCTTGGCTTCGGCGACGCACTGTGGAACCGGCGGCTCGACGTCTGGAGCAGCGACCCCGCGGTTCAGCAGAAGGTCTCGACGCGTCTGGGCTGGCTCGGCGCGTTGGAGTTCGTGACGCCGCACCTGCCGCGATTGCGAGCGGTCGCCGACCTGGTCGTCCGCGAAGGCCCCAGCGATGTCGTCCTCCTCGGCATGGGCGGCTCGAGTCTCGCGCCGGAGGTACTGCGACAGGTGCTCGGGATCGCACAGGGGCGCCCGACGTTTCGGATGCTCGATTCCGTCGACCCGGATGCGGTCGACGAGGCGATGGCCAACGCCGCGACGTCGTGGTTCATCCTGGCCAGCAAGTCGGGGGGAACGATCGAACCGAACGTGATGGCGGCCGAGGCGCAGCGTCGCCTGCGCGAAGCCGGCCACGAGTGGAACACGCGATTCATCGCCATCACCGACGAAGGCACGCTCCTGCACCGTCGCGCCGTCGACGAGCGGATGCGGGAGGTCTTCGTCAACCCGTCGGATATCGGCGGGCGCTATTCGGCGCTGTCGTTCTTCGGCCTCGTGCCTGCCGCCATCATGGGCGCAGACCTCGACCGTCTGCTCGCGTCGGCTCACGACATGGTGGACGCATGCCGGCGGCCGTCGGTTCAAGAGAATCCGGGGCTGACGCTCGGCGCGTTCATGGCCGCCGGAGCGCTCACCGGGCGCGACAAGCTCACCCTGCTCGTGCCTCCGCGTCTCGCGTCGTTCGGCCTGTGGGTCGAACAGCTCGTCGCAGAGAGCACTGGCAAGCACGGCAAGGGCGTCGTTCCGATCACCGGTGAGTCCCCCGAGGCGTCATTCGGTTCCGATCGGGTCGCCGTGGTCGTTCGTCTCGGCAGCGAGGGTCCGGACACATCGACGTTGGATGCAGCGCGCGCCGCCGGCGTGCCGATGCTGACGTGGGACATGCCCGACGTCACATCAATCGGCGCCGAATTCCTGCGTTGGGAAGTGGGAACCGCGGCGGCGGGCGTGCTGCTCGACATCAACCCGTTCGACGAGCCCAACGTTCAGCAGGCGAAGGACGCCACCCGTGTTCTCCTCGACGAGTACAAGCAGCGCGGACGCCTGCCGATCCCGGAAGCCCACGCCACGATCGCCGGTGCTCGGCTGACGTTGAGTGCAGCCGCGCAGCAGACGTTGGAAGGCGAACCGGCGGACGTGTTCTTCCGCGTGCTCGGCCCGTCCGACTACTTCGGCTTGCTCGCGTACCTCCCGCCTGATGGCGCACCGTTTGCCGAATCGCTGCACGCATTGCGCATGGCTGTCGCATCCGAAACAGGGGTCGCGACGATGTTCGGCTATGGTCCGCGCTATCTCCACTCAACCGGTCAGCTGCACAAAGGTGGGGCGAACAACGGCGTGTTCGTGATTGTGACCGCAGAACCCGAACAGGATCTGCCGATCCCGGGCGAGCCGTTCTCGTTTGGTGTGCTGGAAATGGCGCAGGCGATCGGTGACTTTCAATCGCTGGATCGAACGAAGCGGCGCGCGCTCCACGTCCACCTTCCGCGCCGTGATCCAGCCCTGCTCCGTCAGATCGCGCACACCCTGCTGGCTAAAGTCGCACGACAACCGCGGTGACGTTGTCCGTCGCGCCGAGGTCGATCGCCTGCTGCACGAGACTTTCCGCAATCGCCTCGACGCTGCCTGATTCGGCCAGCGTTTCGCCGAGCGCGTCCGGCGGAATCGAACCGTGCAGCCCATCGCTGCAGATCAGGAGCAGGTCGCCCGCTTCCAGCTCGCAATCGAACACCTTCGGCTCGAGATCGGGGCGGACGCCGACGACCTCAGTGAGGACGTGACGCATCGGGTGGACGTCGATCTCCTCCTGCGTCAGCGTGACGCCGGTCGCCAGCGCGTTGGAGATCCAGGAATCGTCTTGCGTCAGTTGCGCCAGAACCCCGCCGTGCATCCGGTAGACACGACTGTCGCCGATGCTGGCGTAGATCGCATGGCCATCGACCACGCATACCGCCGACACCGTCGTTCCCATCCCCGAGTACTCGCCGCGGCGGCTGGCGGTTTCGAGGATGCGGCGATTGGCGAGTCGAATCGCTCGTTCCAGCCGTGCCGCAACCGGCTCCCCATTCCCGGCGATGATGTGGCGGATGGTATTGACCGCGAGGTCGGAGGCGACTTCCCCCGCGTTGTGCCCGCCCATACCGTCAGCGACGATGAACAGACCGAGTGCGGGATCGACCAGGAGCGAATCTTCGTTGGTGGATCGGCGGCCGGGATGAGTGGCGCCGTGCGCCGCGAGGCTCATGCGCCAAAGAGCTTACCGTTTTTTTTCCATCCCAGCTCGCTTCCGTGGACGATTCGATGCAACGCGGCTTGTCGCTTCGCTGACCTTTGTGGTTCACGAACGACAGCCGGCGCACCAGTTGCGTTTTGTATACTCGCGGCGTGACCACGAGCAGTTTCCACGGAACGCTCGTCCGCGCCACCGCCGCGCTCGAGCGCGGCCACGGGGAGGAAGCCGCACAGATTCTGGCACCACTCCTCCGCTCCGGGTCGCTGGCCCGCGACGACGAATTCACGGTCCGGGTCGCGCTCGCCGAAGCCTGGCTGCTTCAAGACGATCTCACCCAGGCGTCGAGTGCCATTGGCCGATCGCCCGATAGTGTTCGCGAACAGCTGTCGGACGCGCAGTTGTCGACGGCCTGGCGACTCCAGGGGCGGATCACGTTCGCTCGCGGCGAACAATCGCGCGCCATCGCCCTTCATTCGCGCGCCTTGAAGCACGCCGAGCTCGCGCACGAGCCCCGCGACATCGGCCTCGCCCATTACGAGCTGGCGCTCTGCTACAAGCAGGTCGGCGATTCGGGAATCGTCCGCGAGCATCTGACCCAGGCGGCCTCGGCGCTGCACGCGGCAGGCGATCGGCGCCAGCTCGCGCTGGTCCACTCGCTGTCCGCGGTCCTTCTCGCCCAGGCCGGTCGTCTCGACGAAGCCTCCGCCGCCCTCCGCCAGGGCGAGCGGCTGGCGATGGCGATTCACGCCGATGACGTGCTCGCCGGTGTGGTGCACAACCAGGCGAACGTGGCGTTGATGCGCCATCAGCACGACCAGGCGCTCACTCTCGCCGAGCGCAGCGTCACGATCAATCAGTCGATCGGGTCCGGTCACGGGCTGGCCGTCGCACTCGCCACGCTCGGCCAGATCTACGTGCAGCTCGGCGAGCTCGATCGCGCGGAGCAGATCCTGAATCGGACGCTCGAAGTCCGCAGTCGCGTCAAGTTCAACGAGACCACCGGGGCCGTGTTCGACACGCTGGCGCAGATTCACCTGATGCGCGGCTCCTACGAGCGCGCCGGCGAGTATCTGCGTCTGGCCAGCGACGCCTACGGCGCCTACGGCGCCCAGACGATGCGCTGGTACGAGTGGTCGCTGAAGGTGCTGGCGATCAAGCTCGCCATTCGACGCGGCGCGAACCGCGAAGCCGTGCAGATGGCCGACGAGGTCGCGCGCACTGCAGGCGTCCCGCCAACGGAGGCGATTCAATCCGAGCTGGCGGCGTGCGAGGCACTCATCGCCGACGGCCGCATCGATACAGCCGCCGAGCGATTGAGCCTCTGCGAAGGGCGACTGGATCCACGGACGACGCCCGGCAACTGGGGCGAGTTTCTGCGCATCCGCGGCGCGATCCACGAGCAGTCACATCGTCACTCGGCCGCCTACCACGACTTTGCGCAGAGCGCGAACATCTTCGAGCTGCTCGGCGAGCGGTACCAGGGCGCCCTCAGTCATCTCGCATTGGGTCGGCTGGCCGCGCGGACCGGGACGCGCGCCCTGGCCGACAAACATCTCGATTTCGCGGCGACGGTGTTCCAGATGCTCGGCGCGCAGCACGATCTCGATGAGAGCGTAGCCGCCAGGACTTTGCTCGACCAGGCCGGCGACGCCGCGTTCACGTTGTCCTCCGTCGATGCGGACGACGTCGTCGTCCGCAGGCTGGTTGACGCCGCGATCCTCCCTGAGCTGCTGGCGCGCGAGACCGCGACGGCGCTCCTCGAAATCACCGAAGCAGATGCCGCGGTCGTCTACGTGAGTGGTCCCGGCGGAGAGACTCGCGTGTTAGCCAGCGCCGGCTGTGACGCCAGCGTCGGCAAGGCGCTGGCACGAGCAGCCGCGCAAGGGACACGCGAATACGCGTCAGGCCTGCTCGTGACGGAGAGCCTTGGAAAGGACAACGACGAAATCCGGTGCTGTACGATCGTGACGGTCCAGGGGCTGCCAGATCGGACGTTGCGGCGATTCCGCATGCTCGCCACGGTCGCGCGTCAAGGCTTCGAGCTGTGCGGTGCACGCGAACAGCCGCCGCACGTCGACGCGGCCACCGAGCGCCCGCTCGAACCGCTGCTTCCCGGCTTGATCTGCGCGAGCGCCTCGATGGGCCGCGTGGTCGAACAGATCCAGCGCTTACAGGGGCAGAATCTCACGGTCCTGATCACGGGCGAGAGCGGAACGGGCAAGGATCTGGTCGCGCGGGCCATACATGTCGGGTCGCCGCGGAATACGGCGATGTTCCTTCCCTACAACTGCACGACCACCACTCGCGAGCTCGCGGACAGCCAGTTGTTCGGCCACCGACGCGGCAGCTTCACGGGAGCAATAACAGACCAACCCGGCCTGATTCGGGCGGCCATGGGAGGCACGCTCTTCCTCGACGAGATCGGCGACCTGCCGCTCGACGTTCAGCCGAAATTACTGCGCTTCCTCGAGCAGGGCGAGATCATGCCCGTTGGCGAGACCCGTCCGCAAGCCGTCGACGTGCGCGTGCTGGCCGCAACCAACGCCGACCTCGAGCAGCGGGTCTCCGAAGGCAAATTCCGCGAGGACCTGTACTACCGGCTCAGTGTGATTCGCATTCACGTCCCGCCGCTGCGGGAGCGCCGCGAGGAGATTCCTCACCTCAGCGCCTTCTTTCTGCGCGAGGCTTCCGAGCGACTCGGGAAGCCCGACGTGCATCTGAGCTCGTCGACGCTCGATCTGTTCTCGCAGTACTGGTGGCCGGGAAACGTGCGGCAACTCCGCAACGAGGTTCAGCGCGCGGTGGCCATGAGTCGACCCGGCGGATCGGTCGAACCCGATCACCTCTCGCCAGATCTGACCGCTCCTGCAACAATGGGCAATAGTGTGCAAGTGCCAGGTGGGGTTCGTGCAACTCAGGTGAGCAATCTGTCAGCTGCGGTCGAGCGGGTCGAGCGCGAGCTCATCGCGGCGGCTCTCCGACGCACGAGCGGAAACATATCCGAAACCGCACGTGTGCTTGGACTTACGCGCCGCGGTCTGTATCTTAAGATGCGTCGGTTGGGACTTGATGGAGTGGCTGCGGATACCTAGTAATCAGGTATACAGCCCATGTGTAGCTAGTATCCGGTGTCGGAATTTAACGCCTGGCTCCAAACCCATCCGTAACTCGCTCCGACTCAAGTAGTTAACCAGCCGCCTCCCCACTTGGCCTGACACGAGCGACATAGGCCTCAATCGTGGATCAGCCTGAACTCGAATCCGTTCACTCGCAGGGGGCTCACGTGAATCTATCCGCCGCGACTCGACACACTGTGCCTGCTGTCCCACAACCGCGCCGCGGGGACCGGAAGAAGCTCCGCGTTCCTGGCCGCCTCACCTGGCGCGACGCGTCCGGTACGCTGCGATTCGTGTCCGTCATGACACGCGACGTCAGCGATGTGGATGCGTTCGTCGAATGCCAGGTTCCCGCCTCGATACCTCTCTACCGTCTCGTGCACTTCCAGATCGAACGCACGTGCGACAGTCACGATCTGCCGCCGGTCCTGCAGCAGGGCAAGGTTTTGGCGGGGGTGTATCGAGTCGGTCGGTACAAGCCCCCCACCGGCACGCCGAAGGGATATGCCCGGCGCCTGCTCGTCGAGCCGCAACGCGCGGCGGCGGCGAACCGCGAACCCCTCGCGGTCGCGAATTAGGTGGGCTTGGTAGCTGGGTGGATAGGTAGCTGGGCGTGCGCCGTTGCTGACTAGCTAGACTCGATCGCTTTTCAAGACCCAGCCCCCCAAAAGCAAAGCGACCGAGCAACCTAGCCACCCTTCTTTCTCCAATATCGCGCCAGGCCGAGCCAGAGCAGGTGAAACGGCGATGAGGAGGCGTACGCGTCCACTTGCGCATCGCTCATGCGGCGCCGCATCTCCTGACCAATCCGCTGCGCGAAGCGGCTGCTCCGTTCCTCGTCGGTGCCCGGTTCCTGCAACGACTCGCGAACCAGTGCCGCGGTCGTGGCGAGGTTCTCCATGAATGTCTGGATATGCGGGCGGACCGGACCGACCGGCCCACAATGCGTCAGGAACAACGTTGCCGGCGACCAGGCCTCGATGCGCGCGATGCTGTCCGACCACGCTTCCAGATCGATGTCGGGCGGCGGCGTCGGCGGAAGGACGTACCCACCGTCGATGGACATCCCGGCGGTGTCGCCAACGAAGGCAATGCCGCTCGACGGATCGAAATAGCTGACGTGATGCGAGGCGTGCCCCGGCGTGTAGGCGACCTCGAACACGCGCCCGGCGGCTTCGACCCGTTCGCCGCCGGCGAGGACGCGCAGCGACGCCTTCGGGACAGGAACGACATCGCCCCACAGGCGCTCCATTTCGCCGGGCCATAAACGACTGGCGCTGGCAACGAGCTTCGATGGATCGACCAGGTGCGGCGCGCCGACCTCATGGACGTGCACGCGAATGTGCGGTGAGTCGCGAAGGAGGACGCCCGTCACGCCGGCGTGATCGAGATGAATGTGTGTCAGCAGGATGTCGGTGACATCGGCGAGTCGAAGCCCCTGCCGTTGAAGTCCGAGATCCAGCGCCGACAGACACGAGGTCGGACCCGGATCGATCAAGGCCAGGGCGCCAGGGGCGGCGACGACGGCCGTGCCAATCGCATGGGGACGACCGAGAAACTGCAGGTCAATCCAGGACAAGCCTACGGAAAGCGTGTTCACACTGGGGGTTATACTGATTGATCAACCCCATGGTCCAGCCCCAATCGGCCGTCGTGCTGATGGCAGTCGCACGACTGGTGGGCGAGGCCCCGAACCTGTCGGAGGCTGTCGCCCGGCTCGCACCTGCACTCCGCGATGCGATCCCGTTCGACCGCCTGCACGTGCTACGCCTCGATCGCGCGGAGTCGTTCGCCCTGTACGATGTCGACTCCTCGGGCCTCGTCACGATCGCCGAGCATCGAATCGGCGCCACGGCGGAGCCTCCGCAACCCGACGTCGAGGGAGCACTCTCGCGCCTGGTGTGCACCGTTCGACAAGGTCCACGCGTGCACGGCGCGTTGTGGCTGACGTCGGTTCGTGAACGCGCCTTCACGCCCGATCATCACACCCTGGCCGACGCCGTCGCCGACCTGCTGGGCCTCGCCTTCGAGCACAACGCGATCGTCGAGCGCGAATCGCTGCGGCGCGAACGCATCGAGAGTCTGCGCGGGCTGCTGCAGACGATGGCGGGGTCGCTCGATATCCGTCAGGTGTTCCCCGAGGTATCCGACGTCGTGCGCGGCGGATTGCCTCACGACATCCTGGCGATCACGAGCTGGGGCGCCGACGGGAGCTCGTTCCGCGTCTATGCGATCGCGGGCGTGGACATCGACGATCCGAGCTTCTTCGCGCCCATGACGCTCAGCGTCACGGAGCGACCGCAGCTGAACCGCGAGTCGTACGTCGTCCATGACATCGACGTCGAGATTCCCGCCGACACGTTGCGCGGACAGATCTTCCGGCGAATCGGCGCGCGGTCGGCGTTGCGCGTGCCGATGCCGCTCGGCACCGACGTGTTCGGGTCGGTGTTCTTTCTGGCGCGGCAGCCGGATCGGTTCAGCGAAGACGATTTCGACTTCGCGCGGCGGGTGGCGGACCACATCGCACTGGCCCTCTCGCACCAGCGGCTGGCGGAAGCGGCCCGTCGGGATGCGGAATCACGCGAGACGGCGGCACGCCTGGAAGCGCAGGTGGCGACGCTGACGCGGGAGCTCGAAGCGCGCAGCGGTCATCGCCGGGTGGTCGGCCGATCGCGCCGCTGGAAGGACGTGCTCGCGCAGGCGGCCCGCGTCGCCAAGACGGAGACGACCGTGCTGCTGACCGGGGAATCGGGCACCGGCAAGGAAGTCATCGCCCGCTTCATTCACCACGCATCGCGGCGCAGTCACGGTCCGTTCGTCGCTATCAACTGCGCGGCGCTGCCCGATCAACTGCTGGAATCGGAATTGTTCGGACACGAGCGCGGCGCGTTCACTGGTGCCGTCGCGACCAAACCGGGCCGCATCGAGCAGGCCAGCGGCGGCGTCCTGTTCCTCGATGAAGTGGGCGAAATGGCGCCGACCGTACAGGCCAAGCTGCTCCGCGTGCTCGAGGAGCGCGAGTTCATGCGCCTGGGCAGCACGCGTGTGCTGCGGGCCGAGATCCGGGTGATCGCGGCCACCAACCGCGACCTTCACGCGGCCATGCAACGCGGTGAATTCCGCGAGGACCTCTACTATCGTCTGGGTGTCTTCGAGATCGCGCTGCCGCCGCTGCGCGAGCGCCCCGAGGACGTCCTCGATCTCGCCGACTCGTTCCTCGAGGAGATCGGCGAAAGCGTCGGCCGTCCACCGATGGGCATCGCCCGCGACGCACAGGATCAGTTGCTGGCCTACGGATGGCCGGGCAACGTGCGCGAGCTGCGCAACGCCATCGAGCGCGCCGTGATCCTCGCCGACGGAGGCCTGATTCGCAGCGAACACCTGCCGGTCGCTCCCGTCCGTCCCACTGCCGCGAGCGTCGACCATGCCACGGGCGGCAGCCTGCCCGCCGGCGGCGTCAACCTGGAAGCGCTCGAGCGATCGCTCGTCGTCAAAGCGCTGACCCAGGCGCGTCACAACAAGACGCGCGCCGCCAAGCTGCTTGGCCTGACGCGCGCCCAGCTCTACTCACGCATCGAGAAGTACGGGCTCGCGGAGTCCGAATCGTAGCCAGTGAGCCTCACTCATGGACTTCGCCGCGGGCTCTTGCGGACCGCGGCGCTCCTGATCCTGGTCCTGCTGATCGGCGCCACGTATCAAGGGGTGACGACGGCGCTCGAGCGGCGCCGGTTTCCACATCCGGGCCGGATGGTTCGCGCGACCGATCATCAGCTGCACATCTTCTGCACGGGAGAAGGATCACCAACCGTCGTCCTCGAAGCGCCAGCCACCGGCATGTCCGGAGCGTGGGCAGCGATTCAGCCGGACCTCGAACGCACGACGCGCGTCTGCAGCTATGACCGTTCCGGCCTCGGCTGGAGTGAGTGGGGACCATCCCCGTACAATCCGGGGCGCGTTCCCGAGGAGCTGCAGGCGTTGCTGCGCAACAGCGGAGAACGGGGGCCGTACGTGATCGTCGGGCAGGGACTCGGCGCAGCGTTCGCCAAGATGTTTGCGTCCAGGTACCCGGCGGAAACGCGTGCGCTCGTCACCATCGATCCGCCGATGTCCGGAGCAACGGCGAATGTGCGTCGTCTGCTGATCGTCTCGCCGTGGCTGGCGCGGACCGGCCTGCTTCGCGCCTCACCGACGCTGTCGCGGCGAGCGCGATCGCTTCCTGGGCCCGCCGGCGCCCAGATGCGCGCGTTCCTCAATCGTCCCGATCATCTGACGCGTGCGTCGATTGAAGCGGCGGAGTGGGATCGCACCGTGCGCCTTGCCGAAGCCGCCACCATCACCACTGTGCCGGTGACAGCAATCGAGGCGAGCGGAACGCATCCGCTCGCCCTGCTCGCTGATCCCGACGCGGCGGCGAAGGTGCTTGCCGGGATCAGGAGCGTGCTCGGACGCTGACCGGAGCGGCCAGACGTACGGTCTCTGCCGCGCCCGCACCAAGCCGCACCTCTTTGCCGCGTGTGGCAAGTACCGCTCCCGTGCCGCCGGCTCCGCCGATCGCGGCGCCCTTGGCCGCGCCGTCACCGCCGCCAAGCAGCGCACCGATCGCAGCGCCCGCGCCGGCGCCGATCGCAATCTTCTTGGCATCATCGCCCTTGGTCGCCTCCGCCTGATGGACGATGGGCGAGGTGCGGATGTCGTAGCGGTGACCGCCATAACTGAGCGAGGTGAACCGATACGCAACCCGTGCGAGCCCTTTGACACGACCCGAGCGTTCGACCTCGGTGATCGTGCCGGCGAGCTCCGCACCGGCCGGAATCACCGTCTGCCCCTTGATGGTCACCGCTTGCCGAAGTTCGGCTCGAACCGGGTCCTCAACGCGGCTCTCATCTGACGCCACGGCGGACAGAAGCTTGACGCGCAGCTGCGTACCTGACGGGATCGTCACCTCGGGATCGGGCGCCGGTTCGGCTTTCTGCGCCATATCAGCAGGCGCCGTCGCCGGAGGCGCTTGCTGCGCGGCCGGAGCGGTAGATTCGGCGTTGGTGGCCGTATTCGCCGGCGCGGGTGCGGTGCCGCTGCACGCCGCACACGCCACGGCAAGCGCCAGCATCATCGTCAGTTTCATCCTCGTCCTCCTTTTCACCGACCCGACCGTATAGGACTGCTATGCGGCCCGGAACACGAATTTGTCCTCGTTTGCCCGACGGCATAGCGGTCCTGGCCGCGCGAAGCGCGGCAACAGAGACAGGAAACCAGCCAAGAGCGTTGGCTGGTTTTGACACACGTGAATGCGACAGTCGGAGCACAATTGATCGGGAATGCACACATTTCACAATCGCTGGCTCGATAGCTTGCGAAATCTCTGCCGTTATACTCGCCGGTCATGACGGTGGCAACCAGGCGATTCTCCGCTGTCCTCGTCTTTCTCGTGTTCGCGGCTCCGGCGTTCGCGCAGCGGCTTCCAGCCGGCGTGGCCCCCGAACATTACACGTTGTGGTTTGCGCCAGACCTGCAGGCGCACACCTTCCGCGGCCGCGAGACGATCCGCGTGCGCGTCGATGCCGCGACCTCGCGCATCACGTTGAACGCGGCGGAGATCGAGTTCGGCGAAGTGACAATCAGTGCCGCCGGCCGAACACAGACGGCAACGGTCACCACCGATCGCGCCACCGAGACGGTGACCTTCGCTGTGGCGAGACCGATTGCCGCCGGTACGGCAACGGTGAACGTCCAGTTCACCGGCACGCTCAACGACCAATTGCGCGGCTTCTATTACAGTCAGGGACCGACGCGCGGCTATGCGGTCACGCAGCTCGAGGCGACGGACGCGCGTCGCGCGTTTCCGTCTTTCGACGAACCGGCGTACAAGGCGACGTTCGATATCACGCTGATGATCGACCGCGGCGACGTCGCCATCTCCAACGGGCGCGTCATCTCCGACATGCCGGGGCCCGATCCCGGCAAGCACACCGTTACTTTTTCCCGAACGCCGAAGATCTCTTCGTATCTCGTGGCGATGCTCGTCGGCGATTTCGTCTGCCGCGAGGGCAAGGCGGACGGCATTCCTGTTCGCGTCTGCTCCACACCGGACAAGCAATCGCTCACCGGATTTGCCCTTGAAGCGGCCGAGCAACAACTCGTCTTCTACAACAAGTACTTCGGTGTCAGGTATCCGTTCGAAAAGCTCGACATCATCGGTGTTCCCGACTTCGCCGCCGGCGCGATGGAGAACGCCGGGGCGATCACGTTCCGCGAGCGCGTGCTGCTGGTCGACCCGCAGAGCGCGTCGGTGAACGTCCGCCGCAGAGTCGCCATGGTCACCGCTCACGAAATCGCGCACCAGTGGTTCGGCGATCTCGTCACGATGAAGTGGTGGGACGACGTCTGGCTGAACGAAGGGTTCGCCAACTGGATGGAGAAGAAGCCGATCGCGGAATGGAAGCCCGAGTGGCACGTCGAGCTCGACGAGACCGAGGACACTCAATCGGCGCTCGGCGTCGACGCGCTGGCAAACACACGGCCGATCCGCACGCGCGCGGAGACGGCCGAGGAGATCAACGAGCTGTTCGACAGCATCGCCTACGACAAGACGGCCGCCGTACTGCGGATGATCGAGCGTTACGTCGGACCGGACGCATTCCGTGCCGGCGTTTCGTCCTACATTCGGAAATACGCCTACGGCAACGCGACCGGGGAAGATTTCTGGAACGAGATGACGCGAGTCACCGGCAGGCCCATCGATCGGCTGATGCGCTCGTTCGTGGAACAACCCGGCGCGCCCGTGCTGTCGATCGCCAGCAGTTGCTCGGCGGGCACGACCACCCTGTCGTTGCGGCAGGAGCGCTTCACCGCTGCGCCGGATGCCACGCCCGGCTCGCAACGCTGGGTCTTCCCCGCCTGCTTCAAAACGAGCGACGGCGCGCAGCGCTGCGAAATCATGGAGCGTGAGCAGACCGTGACGGTCAACGGTTGCGGCACCGTCTTCGCCAACGCCGACAGTCGCGGGTACTACCTTTCGCAGTACTCGCCGGAAGCCGTCCACTCGCTCGTGGCAAATGTCGCGGGACTCAATGCCGGTGAGCGCATCAGCCTGGCCGGCGACGAGTGGTGGATGGTGCGGGCGGGCCGCCACAACATCGACGTGTTCCTCGATCTGGCAGCCGCACTGAGCGGCGACGACATGGCGGCCGTGCTGGACGCGGTGGAGTCACGGCTCTCGTACATCGCCGACCATCTCGTTGCGGACAGCGATCGCGTCCGCTATCGCGCATGGATTCGCGATCGATTCAAGCCCGCGCTGCAGCAGCTGGGCCTGCCGGGACCGCCCACCGACGATGACAATCAACAGAGCCGGCGGGCCACGCTGCTGTCGCTGGTCGGGATTACCGGCAACGACGCCGACACGCAGCGGCAAGCGCGCCAGTTGTCCGAACGGTACCTCTCGGATCCAACGTCAGTCCCTCCAACGCTGGCGTCGACGGTACTCCGTGTTGGCGCGATGGCGGGAGACGAGGCCCTGTACGAGCAATACCTGTCGCAGCTCCGCAAGCTCACGCGGGAGCCCGAGGCCTACTATCGATTCTTCAACGCGCTTCCCTTCTTTCGACAGCCGGCGCTGGTTCAACGAACGTTGGACCTGGCGCTGACGCAGGAGGTGCGCTCACAAGATGCCGACGCCCTCGTGGCCGCACTGATGGCGGTTCCCTGGGGCAATGAGGCGGCGTGGCGGTTCATTCAGACGCGATGGGATGGATTGACCGACAAGCTGGGGATCTTCCAGGGAATTCCCGGGCTCATTCGCTCGACCGGAGCGTTCTGCTCCGCGGCTCGAGCCGCAGACGTGAAGCAGTTCTTCGCCGCTCACCCGGTACCCTCGTCGGAACGCACCATCCAGCAGCACATCGAGCGCATCGAGGCATGCGTCGCCGTCAAGTCGCGTCAGGCGTCGGCGCTGAGCGCCTGGATTCAGAGACAGTAGTCCGTCATTCAGGAAAGCGCGCGGGCGCCGTGTCCTGGTAGCCCTCGCCGTCGAGTGCCTCCATCATCGCCACGAGCGCATCGATTTCGGCGGGCGTCAGGTGTAGCGGCTCGATCTTCGGATCGAGGTAGGGGTTCTTCTCGCCGCCGCGGTTGTACCACTCCATGACCTCGCGCAGTGTCTTCTGCGATCCGTCATGCATATACGGCGCGTGTTTGGTGACGTCGCGCAGCGTGGGTGTCTTGAAGGCGCCGCGGTCGATCGGCTTCTTCGTGACGACGAACCGTCCCTCGTCGGCGAACTTCTTCTTTGCCGGATCCCAGCCGACGCCGAGATTGTGGAACAGGCTGTCGGTGAAGGTGTTCCCCAGATGACACTGGTTGCAGCGCGCTTTGTTGTAAAAGAGCTCGTTGCCCTGTTTGACCTGCTCCGAGACCGCCTGCTGGTCGCGGTTGCTGCGCCAGCGGTCCCACGCCGAGTTGCCGCTCATCCGCGTCCGCTCATAGTCGGAAAGCGCGTGGGCGACGCGCTCTTTGGTGATCTCCTCGGTCCCGAAGGCTTCCTTGAAGTACGGCTTGTAACCCGGCACGCGCGCCAACGTCTGGATCATCGACTCGTGCGTGCTCCCCATTTCGATCGGATTGGCGATCGGTCCAAGCGCCTGATCCTCGAGCGAGCCCGCGCGGCCGTCCCAGAAGAAGTGCGGATACAGCGTCACCGCCTCGTTGATGAAGCTCGGCGCCTTGCGCACGCCCTTCTGACCTTTGATCCCCGATGACACCGGCGTCGGCTCCGAGAACGCGTGCTCAGGCCGATGGCATGTCGCACACGCGACCGTCCCGTCACCGGAGAGCCGACGGTCGAAGAACAGCCATCTGCCGAGGCGCACGCGCTGCGGCGTGGGAGGCTTGGGCAGCTTCGCCAGGTCGATGTCGAGCCCGAGCGGTGCCGGCGGAAGGGGCTTGATCGGATTGGCGGCTTCCCACGGAGGTACCGGCGGCGGCGCGGCGGGACGGCCACAGCCGACGGCCACAAGAGCCAGGATACAGGCCAGGTAGGCCAGACCCTGCCAGGTCCGGCGCTGACACTTCACTGTCGAACGGAGGATCACAGCCGGTTTTTATTGTAGCTGCCTTCACAAACGGCGGCCGGCTTGCTAGGCTGCGACCGCGTGGACTCTCGCGTTTCGCTTCGTTGGCTGTCTCTGGTCGTCCTGCTGGCGCTGTGCGTATATCTCTGCTGGCAAATCCTGCTGCCGTTCCTCAACGTCCTGCTCTGGGCCGTGGTGCTTGCGGTCGTCTTCGCGCCAGTCCACGCACGCATCGAGCGTCGAATCGCGCGGCGCGGGGTTGCCGCCGCCGTCTCGACACTCCTCGTCGTCGTCACCATCCTCGCCCCCGTGACCTTCATCACGATTGCCGTGGTGAACGAAGCGCGCGGGCTTGCCGCCGCCCTCGGTGCGCACGAAGGGCCGTGGCTGGATCTCGCCTCCCCACGCCTCGCGCCGTTGCTCCGCTGGCTGTCGCAGTACGTCGACCTCGATCAGTTGCAATCGCCCGACTTCGTGCGCGAGAAGCTGCAGGCGTTGAGCGGCAGCCTGGCGGTCGGCACGCTGGGCCTCGTCGGGGGAGTCCTCGCCGCTGTCGTACAGATGTTCCTCGTGATTTTCACGTTGTTCTATCTGTTCCGGGATGGCGCCGCGATCAGTCGGGCCGCCTCCGAGCTGGTCCCGCTCGAGGAGCAGCAGATCGTCGGCGTCGTGTCGCGCACGCGCGACGTGATCGGCGCCAGCGTCTACGGCGTCGTGATGATCTCTGCCATCCAGGGAGCGCTCGGCTTCTTCATCTTCTGGGTGCTGGGCCTTCCGTCCGCGCTCCTCTGGGGCGTGGTGATGTTCTTCCTGTCGATGATCCCGATGGCCGGTGCATTCCTGGTCTGGGCGCCGGCCGCCGTGTATCTCGCCGCCACCGGCGCGTGGGGCAAGGCGCTGATTCTGGTCATCTGGGGCGTGCTGGTCGTCGGCTCCATCGATAACGTGCTTTCCCCGCGCCTCGTCGGTCGCCGTGCCTCGATGCACGAGCTGCTGATCTTCTTCTCAGTGCTCGGCGGAATACAGCTCTTTGGCGTCCTTGGTGTCGTTCTCGGGCCGGTCGTGATCGCGGTGACGCTCGCGCTGGTCGACATGATGCGCACGACGAACGCTCCCCGCTCGCCGGTCATTTGATTACGGCTTTATATACCTATCGGAAGGATTTCGCCGTCGCCTGCGCGCAATCCGCGGTAGGCTATGCCTGCAATGCTCCACGACTCCCCCCAGAGCGAGAGCAGCGCGCCGCGTGGTCGAGGACCGCTCATCCTGCTGGTCGACGACTATGACGATGCGCTGGACATCTACAGCACCTACCTGACCTTCCACGGCTATCGAGTCGAGATCGCGCGCAACGGCGAGGAAGCCGTTGCCGCCGCCGAGGCGCTGAAGCCCGCCCTCGTGCTGATGGATCTGCGGATGCCGGTGCTCGATGGCACGTCCGCGCTGCGACGGATGCGCACGAATCCGGACCTCGCCGCCGTGCCGGTCCTCGCGCTCACCGCTCACGCGCTCGAGGAGGAACGCGTGACGGCGCTGGCCGAGGGCTTTGACGACGTGATCGCCAAGCCGTGTCTGCCCGATGAACTACTAAGGTCCGTGCAAGAGGCGCTGGGGAATACGTTCGCCGGTTAGAGCCGGACCTGACAACTTGTCCGCCGTAGCCTTGGCGGAGGCGGAAGGTCCGGCCTGCCGCTATTCCTGCTTCGGCGCCGTCCGCAGCTGCTCGAGCAGCGTCTCCCGGAAGTAGCCGACGGGAATCGTTCCCTGCCGGATGAAATAGAGATGGAACGTCTTCGGCGAGAAGTTCGCTCCCATCACCTTGGACGCTTCCTCGCGCAGCGCGTAGATCTGATCCTTTCCCAATCGATACGTAATCGCCTGCGTCGGCCACTTCGAGTAGCGGAAGATCGCGCGTTCCGCGCTCTCGCAGCTCGCCCGCTTGGCCTCGCCGCGCGCCGGTTTGTCGGTGCATGACCCGGGCAGGAAGTCGACCACCTCCGAGAACAACGTCACCGCGGCGTCGTAGGTCATGCGGCCCGTGTGAATCCCCGTATCGATGCGGACGCGCAGATCGCGGTACAGTTCGCCCTGCAACTGATACAGGCGTTCCTCGGGTGTATAGAAGCCGTTCAGCGAGCCGGGCTGCGGTTCTGCCATCAGCGCCTCGGAGTACAGGCCCCAGCCTTCTGCGGCCGGCGAGTCTTCCCACATCGACGACGAGTCTTCGACGGCGCCAGGAGTCAGCCAACGCACCGGCGACACTTTCACCGGCGCATCGGCGAGCACCTTGTAATACCAGTCGTGCCCGGGGAATCCCTCGTGCGCCGCCAGGTCGGCCAGCGCCGCACGGTTGTTCATCTGCAGCGCGGCAACGTCGTTGTGAGTCGGGCTGACGTAGAAACGGCCGACGCCGGACTTCTTGAACGGCGGCGCCGGGTAGTAGGCAGCGCCATCGATCGAGGCCTGCAGCGGTGGCGGTGTCTCGACCACATCCAGCTTGTAGTCCGCAGGCACGTCGAACACGCCCGTGCGGCGACCGTAGTCGACCAGACGGAAGGAGGCGTCGCGATACCACGCGATCATCTCCGCGTCGTTCTTCGGGTAATCCTTCGACAGCGTGTCGAACACGGCCCGCACCGCGGCGCGACCGTCAGGGGGCAGTGCAAGGCGGCGCGCCTGCCCGATCTGCCGCGCGAGCTCGACCATCTGCTGCTGCGTCGCTTCCACGATCGGCCATGCCTCGTCGTAGAGGCGTGCCGCCGTGGTGTCGAGATGCAGGTTGTTCTTCAACGCCCAGTTGTATTCGTCCTCGCCCATCGCGTAGCGATCCGCCGCGAACTGCGGCTTGATCTTCGCGCCGTCGAAATAGGTCATCTTGATGAAGTCGCGAAATTGCAGATACGCGGTGCCGGCCTGGGCGCCAGCGCTCTTCAGATCGGCCAGCAGCCGGTCGCGGTCGGCTCCGCTGATGCGCTCCCCCGCGATCGACGGCAGCGTGTCGGTGAAGTACTTGGCGTTGGCTTCGGCGGAGGTGATGCCGTCGCGCTCGATCATCCGCCGGTCCGGGGCGCGATCACTGGCGATTCCGGCGCGCAATTGCTCCTGCGCCCGGGCGAGAAACGTCGGGATCGCCCGCACTCGCTTCACCACCAGGCTCCACTCCTCGGCCGTGCCGTAGCTGGTGTCGCCGGTCTGCGTCAGCCCCTGCAGCTGCCAATCGATCGAGCGAAACGGCTCGATCACGTACGTATCGAGCGCGCGTCCCTGGTAGCGCCGCTGCAGATGCTGATGCTGCAGGAAGCGAATCTGCGCGAGCGCGACATCGCGATCGATACGCACGGCAGGCGACAAGTCGTTCGCATCGACCATTTCGAGCTGACGGCCGATGTTCTCGAGCCAGCGATCCTCCTGCAACAGCGCCGCCCCCGAGTGGTCGCGCAGCAGGCCATCGACCTCGCGCAGCGACGGATCGAGACCGGCGCCACCGAGATATGTGTTCGTGGTCGGATTCCGTCGCAGGAACTCGATCGCATAGCCCGTGAGGGTCTGCTGCATGGCGGCATCGCCACGAAATCGCGCGGGCGGCGTCGGTGCAGCAGCGGGCTCCTCGGCCCGGTTGCACGCCGTGAGCAGCGCGGCCGCCACCAGCGCGCAGGGCAGGCCGAGCCTTGTCAGGGTCGGCGTGGTGCATGTTCGAATGATCATGATGTCGTCGACCCGTCTGCAACCAGCGGTGGACTCGACTCGAGCGGCAGCGAAACCACAAACGTGGCGCCGCGCCCGATGCCGTCGCTGTGGGCGGCCACCGTCCCGCCGTGCGCTTCGACAATTTGTTTCACGATAGCCAACCCCAGCCCCACGCCGCCAAGCTGCCGCGAGTCGCGCGCCTGACGAAACCGGTCGAACACGAACGGCAGAAACGCCGCGTCGATCCCTTGTCCCGTGTCGATCACACGCACGACCGCCTGATCGCCCTCGACCTGACCGCTCGCCGTCACGCTTCCACCGATCGGCGTGAACTTGATCGCGTTGCTCAGCAGATTCCAGAACACCTGTTGCAGCCGCATCTTGTCGCCGATGACGCGCGCCGCCGGGACGGCGGTCACCAGCCGCACATGCTTCGCCTCGGCGGCCGGCCTCACCACTTCACAGGCGGCTTGAACGGTTTCGACGACGAGCAGCGACTCGGCGGCGATGCGCATGCGGCCGGACACGAACGTCGACAGATCGAGCATGTCCTCGACCAGCCGCTGTTGCGCCGCGGCGTTGCGCTTGATGATTTCGGCGATGTGACGCATCCGCTCGGGCGCCACCGCGCCCTTGAGCAGCATGTCGCTCCAGCCGAGGACGGCGTTGAGCGGGGTCCGCAGCTCATGCGACAGCGCGGCGAGGAATTCGTCCTTCAGCGCGTTGGCCGCGCGCGCTTCGTCGTGCGCTTCGCGCTCGCGGGCCATCAGCCCTTCGCGCTCCCGCTCGTGGTGTTTCCGCTCGGTGATGTCGCGAATGAAGCCCAGGAACCGCCACGCGCCGCGGACGCGCATCCGCGTAACCGTCAGTTCCACGGGAAACTCGCTCCCGTCGCGCCGGCAGGCAAGCAGTTCGATGCGGCGTCCCAGGATCGGCGACTGCCCCGACGTACGATGGCGCCTCAATCCGGCGCGGTGCGCGTCGCGAAGCGTGGGCGGCACGATCAGCTCCGCCATCTCGTGGCCGATCGCATCGCCGCGGTGATACCCGAACATCTGCTCGGCGGCGGTGTTGAACTCGACGATGTGTCCGCTCTCGTCGATGGCGATGATGGCGTCGAGCGCACCGTTGACGATGGCCGCGTAGCGCGCTTCGTTTTCCTCGAGTTGCTCCTCCGCCGCGCGCCGCTGCAGGAACTGACCGATCTGCCGGCCGAGCGCATCGGCCAGGCGCAGCAATTCAGGGTTGACGTTCTCCGGTTCGCGCGTGAAGCATTCGACGACCCCGACCACGCCGTTGGTGTTGACGACCGGGAACGCGAGACCACCAAACAGCTTGGCCTGCCGCGCCAGCGCCAGTCGCGGCAAAGTGGGATCGTGCTGCGTCGCCGCCAGCCAGATCGCCGTCCGCTCCGCCCAGCAGCGTCCAGGCAGCCCCTGCCCGGCCTCGAAGCGGCCGCTCCGTGACATTCGCGCGAACGCTGCAATCTCGGGGTCGTCGATGGTCCAGGTGTCCGCGCACAACAAGTGCGTGTCGGCGACGAGCCACAGCGCGGCGTAATCCCAGTTCAACGCTTCCGCCAGTGCTCCGAGCAGCGAGGGCACGGCCTCGTCGACGGTCTTGGCTTCGCCAAGCACGCGGCTGACCGCCAGTTGCACGTCGGCCCGGCGCTGCGCGTCGGCAGGATCGGGCAATCGGGACACCCCGGACACCGTTCCAGCTTATCAATGTGTCCTGGTCGCGTGTCGGAGACGTCACCTGAACCACACCATGCCCGATGCGCGCCGCGATCATGAACTGGAGGCGCGTTGCAGTCGTCATCCGATCTGAAATGGCTCAGCGGGCACGAAAGACCGGCCGAATGATCGCAGCCGCCGTGGTCGTTTCGGTCGCCCTTGCTGGATATGCCGTGAGCCAGGGTCCGTCTATTGCCGCGAACGCAATCCTGCACCCGGCACGTCGCCCCGTTATCACGTCGCCACCATCCGGGTGTCAGACCCGCGTTTTCATCGGCGCAGGCGTGGTGCTGCGGGGCTGGCACTGTCGGGCGTCCGGAGCTCGCCGTGCAACGATCGTGTATCTGCATGGCGTTGCAGACAACCGCGCCAGCGGCACAGGCATCATCGACCGATTCGTCCCACGCGGGTTCGATGTGGCCGCGTACGACAGCCGCGCCCATGGGGAGTCGGATGGCGAGGCGTGCACCTACGGTTTTTTCGAGAAGGAGGATCTGCGCCGGGTCCTCGATCAATTGGACGCAGCCCCGATCGTGTTGATCGGAACGTCGCTGGGTGGTGCCGTCGCGCTACAGGCAGCCGCCGAGGACCGACGAATCCGGGCAGTTGTGGCGGCCGAGACATTCTCCGATTTGCGGACCGTTGTGATGGATCGGACGCCGTACGTGCTCCCCGAATTTCTCGTCGATCGGGCGCTTGCTCTGGCCGGTCGACAGGCCCGCTTCAATTCAACACGGGTCACCCCAGTCGATGCCGCTCGCGCGATCGGGATACCCGTTCTCCTCATTCACGGAGCAGCGGACGTCGACACCCCGCCCGCTCATTCGCGTCGAATCTTCGCTGCGCTCCGAGGTTCGAAGCGACTGATTGTGGTTCCCGCCGCCGCCCACAATCAATCGCTTCGCGGTGACGTGTGGCCGGACATCGAGCGGTGGATCGATAGCGTCCTCGTGCAGATGGCTGATTCGCGTCCGGGCCAAACGCGAATTCGATCGGCCGAGGCACGGCCTATGTGAGCGGGTCCGTTCCAGGTGACGCGTCGGTTGGGGCCGGAGGCACCGGCATCCAGTCGCCGCACCCGGTCCGTCCACAGTCGTGCGGTGCGTGCGCCGCAACGGCCTGATCGGCCGCCGACATCGCACGCTCGAGCGTGTCGTACTCTGCCACGGCGCCAGGTGGAACGGTCCAGTCCTCGCTGTGCACCGTCCATTTGCCCTTCGGCAGCGTTCGCAGCACAGACACGGTTGCTGGTGGTTCCGACTCGTGTTTCCGCTGCCACCGATACGTTTCCATCGTCATGGCTGACCTCGCTGCAACGTAGATGTGCTCAGCGCACCCGCTCACAGCGATTGCACATCGCGCGCCCACCACACCAATCGACGCGCGGCCGGCTCGAGCTTTGACGGGAATTTTTGCGTCGTGCTATCGCGGGATGCCCGCTGGGGTTTCGACGTTGCGGTTACGCGACGCTTCGGGGCGTGACGAAGACCCGTTGCCCCACTCGGTGGCCAGCGCCTGGTTCATGAACCACAGCACGCACGCCGAGGGCATCAGCGTGAGGAGGATGACCAACACGAACATCCATGTCCCGCCGTCGCGCGGTCGTGACGCGTGCATGCTCGAGGGTAGATGCCGTCGCCGCACGTGACAAGGTCCGACCTGCGGTAATAATCCGGTAATATCCCGCGTGCATAGTGGTAGCGCCGCAATGTCATTTTTTGTCTGGCTGGAATCGACGCCCCTGAGTCAGTGGGTCGTCGAATCGCTGTGGGCCTTCCCTGCCATCCTGACATTTCACGCCGTCGGGATGGGGCTCGCCGCTGGATTGAGCGCGATGGTGGACCTGCGCATCCTGGGCATTGGGCGCGGCATCCCGTTGCCCGAGCTGCGCCGCTTCCTGCCCGTGCTCTGGATCGGGTTCTGGGTCAACGCCATTTCAGGCGTGCTGCTGCTCGTCGGATACCCGACCAAGGCGCTCACCAACCCGGTGTTCTATCTGAAGCTGCTCTTCATCGCCGGCGGAATGACGCTGCTGGTGCGTCTGACGCGGCGCCTGTTTGCCGACGATGGTGCCAGCGCGGTCGAGAAGTCGCCGCTCGTTCGCCGGCTGGCCATCGTTTCGCTGGTGTGCTGGGCGGGCGCGATCACGGCTGGTCGCCTGCTGGCCTACACTTACTCACACCTCACCGCCACCGACTTCTAAGGGACGGTTCAGTGCACGACGCGCAGATCTGGCTGGTCAAGAACATCCTGCTGCACTCGCCCGTACGAACGTTCATGCAGAGCGCGTGGGCCTGGCCGATCGCGGAGAGCCTCCACTTCCTCGGTCTCACTCTGCTGATCGGGACAATCGGCGCATTCGACCTGCGCCTCCTCGGCGTCGGTAAGCGGATTCCGATCGCCGCGATGCATCGGTTCATCCCATGGGGCATCGCCGGATTCGCGATCAACGTGTGCACCGGCTCGCTGTTCGTGCTCACCGAGCCGGATCAGTACATCTACAACTCGTCGTTTCACCTGAAGGTGGTGTTCCTCGCGATCGCCGGCCTGAACGCGGGCTCGTTCTATGTGACGTCGTATCGCTACGTGTGTGGTCCGACGTTCTGCTACGAGGCGCCGCGGCGCGCGAAGATGATCGCGGCCATCTCGCTGTGCGCGTGGATCGGCGTGATTACCTGCGGCCGGCTGCTGACGTTCTTCCGCCCGGCGCCATGTGTCGGCCCACAGACGCGGATTGCCCTCGCCTGTCAACCCTGATGTCAGCCGACCTCTGACAGGCGCGAGACGATTCGCTGCAGGTGGGCGCGCACGTCCGCATCCTCCGCGTTCGACAGCTCGCCCAATGCCAGGTGCGCGTCGTGCAGGATGCCGAGGAGCCGATCGAATTCGCCGAGAAGCGCAGGGAGATCCTGTCGAGCGTCGGCCATGAACGCCGCATCGCGTTCGACCTGCTCGGGCACGATGTCGTACATCCGCTTGGGGACGCGAAATCCTCTGATCGAGGGATGCGTACGGTGATCGCCGACCTGGCTCGGCCACATGTTCGGCATCCGCTTCACCGTCCACGGGCCGGAGGAGGCCTTCCGCAGGCGCGTACGAATCTCGTGCAGCTCTGATTCGGTCATCACTGCGAGGCCCTTGGCACCTGCGATGGATGAAATCGGCACCTCGGAAGACGATCTTTAGCGTCACCGCGGCATGAGGTGCCGCCACGTGAATTCGTCGGCAAGCGGGTCGAATGCTTGAAATGAGTCAAGTTTTCCCCGGGCAAGCTGGCTCGCCCGCCGAAGGCGGGCAAAGCCAACACTGCAGACCAGCGAGGTCTGAGGCCAGCCTCGCTAGAACTGATACTTCGCCCCGAGCTGAATGACGCGCGGTGCGGTCCCGCCCGCCAGGCCGGTCACCCTGCCGAAATCCGTCGTGCCCAGCGTCGTCTGCGGATTACCCGGCGTCACGGTGTTGAAAAGGTTGAACGCCTCGAGGCGCAGTTGAATCTGCCGGTCCTCCCCGAGCTTGATCGATCGTGACAGCGCCGTGTCGATGTTCCAGCGCGGCACGGCCTGAATGGCATCGAGCGCCATCGTGCCGAAGGCTCCTGGCGCGGCGCTGCGAAACGCCGCCGGATTCAGCCATTGCGAGTACGACCGGTTCGGCATGAACGGATCGTCGAGAATCTGATTTGCGCGCTGGAACGGCGACCCGACCGTGCCGCAGCACTGCCCGATCAGCGCCACGTCGGTGCCGCTGTTGACGGTGTAATAGGTCCCCGAGCGGGCGCTGAGGATCCCGGACACCTGCCAACCGCCGGTGATCGCGCCGACGACACCGGAGCCCGCATCGGGAATCTGATACACGATCGACGAGCTGAGGTTGTGGTTCGGCGACGTGCCGCACCGCGCGCGATCGAGCTCGGGATGACCCGGCTGCACGATCGACAATCCGTCGACGCCGGGTGACGTGTTCCAGCGATCGGTTTCGCAATGCGAGAAGGTGTAGTTGCCCTGCACCGACAAGCCGCCGGCACGGCGCCGCTGCACCTGCAGCATCAGCGCGTTGTAGCGGGATGTGCCATCGGGGATCACTTCCTGGACGCTCGCGTAATACTGCCCTTCGATCGGATTCTGCTGGAAGAGCACGCGCCGCTGATTCGTATTCGCCGTCGTCGCGCCAGGACCGAAGAGCGCGGGATTGATCTGCTGTGAGTACCAGACATGATCGATGAAGTTTCCGAGGTAGTTGGCCGCCACCATCCAGTTGGCCGCGATCTGGCGCTGATAACTGACGTTCCACTGATCGACCGAGAGCGGCGGGAGATCCAGGGGCCATGACGCGTAGTTGGAGAAGAGCGGGAACACCGAGCTCTTGTTGGGACCATTGAGCGCCGCCGGAATCGGATCGCCGCCGGGCACCGCGACCCAGGGGTTGTCCCAGCCTTCCGGCATGTTCGTGATGGTCGTGGAATTGCCCCACGGCGCCATCTGCGCCTGACCCGAGAACTGCTGCAGATGCGGCAGGTCGTACAGTCGTCCATAGGACGCGCGCAGCGTCTGTTCGCCCGCACCAGTGGGATCGAAGACCACGCCGAGACGCGGGCCGAAGTGCCACGGCTGGTTGTGCGCCAGCGACTTTCCAGGCATCGCCTCGTCGCCCGGGAAGACCAGACCGGCGGGCGCGTTCGGGAACACCGTGCTCTTGAGGCCGCGGTTGAACCGATCGAGATCGAATCGCGTCAGGCGGCCGTCATGCCCGTACACGGGAAAGTACGGATCCCAGCGCAAGCCGGCGTTCACCGTCAGCTTCGATGACACGCGCCAGCTGTCCTGCGCATAGACGCCGATGTAGTGGTTCGAGACGTGCACGCCCGTCGGCGTGCCGGCCGTGAAGCTCGCCGCACGACCGAGCAGGAAGTCCGCCATCCCCAGCGACGTCGCCTGACCGGTGAACGTGGTGTTGCCCCCCGCCTGCAGCTGCGACGTGGATTCGTACTTGTTGTGGATGTAGTCCACGCCGATACCGAGCTGATGCGAGCCGTGGATCGACGTGAAATCGTCGGCGAGCTCGTAGGTCCACGTCGGCGTCAGCGTCGGCAGCGCGCCGGGCGGATCGATGCTGAAGCCGCCGGTGACGCTCATGCGCATGTAGTCGGGCATGCCGGGTGTCGCCCGGACCCCGATGTCGGAATAGTCGAAGAGCGGCGTGTACGCCTTGGCAAAATCGCCACGGTTATAGGTGGCGTGGAAGGTGTTGATCTTGGTATTGCTCAACAGCTTCGTGTCGCCCACCGCCAGCGAATACACGCGATTCCTGAAGGCGGAGGTGCTGAACGACATCGGCGTCTTGCCGTCGTAGTCGGTCGGCGAGTCGTACTTCTGATACTGCAAGCGGCCGAAGATCGTGTGTGAGTTGCCGGCGTTGTAGTCGACGCGGCCGGTGAACAGGTGCTCGTCGTTGTTGTCGACGCGATCGAAGGTCACTCTGCCGCACGGATCGTTCGTCGTCACGTTCAGCAGCTGCACCAGCTTCAGCGAGGCGCGCGAATATTGCGAAGGATCGATGCGGTTGCCCACAAAGGGGGCGCGTAACGCGAGCGTCGGCTGGCACTGCGCGGCGTATGCCGTGAAGTCGCCGGCGAGCATCGCCGCAGTCGGCACGAACTGGAAGCTGGAGGTCGGGATGCGGCGAACGCGCGTGCGCTGATAGGCGCCGAAGTAGAACAGCCGATCCCGCGCCACCGGGCCGCCGAACGACCCGCCGAACTGGTTTCGATTGAGTCCGTCGCTGCGGCGCTTGCCGTCGGGACCGATCGCGGCGAACGGATCGCGCGCATTCATCGAGTCGTCCCGCAGGAACTCGAACGCGCTGCCATGGATGCTGTTGGTTCCCGACTTGGTCACGGCGTTCACGACCGCCGCGGAGTGATATCCATACTGCGCGGCCAGGGCGCTGGTTTCGACCTTGAATTCCTGCAACGCTTCGGGGAACGGGAACGGCATCGCCCCGCTGTTGTACGGGTCGTTGTGATTGCTCCCGTCGAGCATGTAGGACGTGCCATTGGGCAACCCGCCGGCGACCGCGATCGTTCCAGGAGACCCGGGACTGACCGTGCCGCTCCGCCCGCCACTGAGGGTGCCGCCCGACACCGCCATACCTGTCAGGTACACGAGATCGAGCGTCTGCCGTCCGTTGAGCGGCAGTTCCTCGACCCGCTCGTGCTCGACCACCATGCCGATTCCCGGGCTGCGCGTCTCGATCAATGGCGTCTGCCCCGCCACCTGAATCGTTTCGGCGACGTCGCCGACCTGCAGGGATGCGTTGACCGTCGGGTTCGTGTTGACCTGCAGCACGATTCCGGTCTGCACGTAGGTGCGGAATCCCTGCAGCGAGAACTCGAGGCGGTACGGACCGATCGGCAGCGCCGTCAAGAGGTACGCGCCGTCGTTGTCCGTGACCGCAGTGCGCGTCAATGCGGTGTCGGTTTGCGTGACCGTGACCGTCACGCCGGGCAGCACGCCGCCGCTCGTGTCGCGGACGGTGCCGGCGATCGAGGCGGTCGACACCGCTTGCGCATGCAGCATCGACGAGGTGAGGAGCAGACAGGCGAGCGCCGCAGCCAATCGGCTAACCAATCGAGCCATTCGTCCTCCTGGGGGACCGACGTCGCGGTCGGGCTGGCGAATAGTCGCATACACGGCCGCCATCGGCCAGACGAATAAGGGATATTCGGGCGCGCGGTCGGCGGCAGCCGTGACGAGGGCGGCGAGCCCGAGTGAACTCGCGGATCCAGAACGGGCCCGCTGCCTGACAATAGCTCGGAGAAAAACATGACGCGCAAGCCTCTTGATTCGGTGCGCCTGCTGGTGTGCGTCCTCGTCTGCGCGACGGCCACATACCTGTCGGTGTCCCGCGTAGTGGCGCAGAGCACACCGCCCTCATATCTGCTGCGGCCGGAGGCGGTGTTCGACGGCGAGACGGTGCGTCGCGGTCTCGTCGTGCTCGTGCAAGGCAACCGCATCAGCGCCATGGGTGCACCCGGAAGCGTCAGCGCGCCACCTGGCGCGGAGACGATCGCCCTGGCTGGCGCGACGCTGCTGCCCGGCCTCATCGACGCGCACTCGCACATCCTGCTTCACCCCTACAACGAGGCCACCTGGGACGATCAGGTCCTGAAGGAATCGCTCGGACTGCGTGTGGTCCGCGCGACGGTGAGCGTCCGCGACACGCTCATGGCGGGCTTCACGACGCTGCGTGATCTGGGGACGGAAGGCGCCGGCTATACCGACGTCGGGATCAAGCAGGCGATCGAGCAGGGGATCATCCCCGGGCCGCGGCTGCTCGTCGCCACGCGCGCGATCGTCGCCACGGGAAGCTACGGACCGCGTACGCCCGCGCCGGAATTCCAGCCGCCGCGCGGCGCCGAGGAAGCGGGTGGCGTCGACGATCTCGTCCGCGTCGTGCGCGATCAGATCGGCCGTGGCGCCGACTGGATCAAGTTGTACGGCGACTATTCGTGGGGATCGCGCGGCGAAGCGCAACCGACGTTCTCGCAGGCGGAGATGACGCTCGCGGTGGAAACCGCGCACAGCAGCGGCCGACTCGTCTCCGTGCACGCGATGACGCCGGAAGGCATGCGCCGGGCGATCCTCGCGGGTGCCGACACGATCGAGCATGCCGACGAGGGCACACCCGAAGTCTTCGCGCTGATGAAGGAGCGCAACGTCGCCGTGTGCCTCACCGCTGCGACGCCTGATGCGAACGCGCAGTATCGCGGATGGAAGAAAGGCCAGGAACCCGAGCCGCCGGCTGTCGCGCGCAAGCGCGCGACCGTGGCCGCCGCGATCAAATCCGGCGTGACGATCGCCAACGGCAGCGACGTCGGCGTGTTCAAGCACGGCGACAACGCGCGCGAACTGGAGACGCTGGTCGATTACGGCATGACTCCCCAGGCCGCGCTCGTCGCTGCGACGTCAACGGCGGCGAAGGTCCTGCGGATGGACTCGCAGATTGGCGGGATCAAGCCCGGCCTGCTCGCGGACATCGTCGCTGTCGATGGTGACCCGACGCGCGATATCAGCGCCGTGCGTCGCGTCACGCTGGTGATGAAGGACGGACGCATCTACAAGCGGTGACGAGCCAGTGCTCTCGAGTCCGAGCTCGATCGAGCCGATTTCCTGACAGCCGTGACACCCGAGAGAAATCGCCCACTCGTGACGTGGCGTTTGGCTTCGCGCTGGGTGGAATCGTCACCTCGTTCGTCGCAGTGTCGCTCGTAGCGAATCCGCTCGCGACGTGTGACGTCCGTAGCGGCGCGTATATCGGGACTCGACCGCGAACGATCGAACGATGCTGTTTGGGGTTCTCGAGGTGTGCGCACCTGAGCACTGCGCATTGCGGGATCGTGGATCGGGTCGCCGACGCGCTGCGAAGCGACGGCCTGGCGGAACCGGAACGGAGGCGGGCGCTTGAGCCCGCTTCCCATCGTCGATGAGGATCACATGACAAACCGGTCTGCAGAGGAGATTCGGGCCGAAATCGAGGACTTCGAGGCTCGCCATATCCAGTCGATACGGCGGCTTCACGACCACGAAGCGCCAATTTTCGACATCACATCAGAGAGCGCGGACCGGATCGCGCGCGAAGTGGCTACCAGGGTGGGCGCGCCATCCGTGAGAGCACCGGCACGAAGAACGAAACGGTCGCGCGGCGCATCCTCCGGACGGCGTGAGGGCGACGTCGAGAAGGGCATTCCGATCGTTCGGCAGATGGGCAAGATCACCTTCGACGACGCATCCGACGACCTGCTCAAAGACTACAAGACGAACGGCAAACGCACGCATGGGCACGCGGAGCGTCGGATCGAGCTG
>Ga0081539_10002015_pt1 | contig 30726 bp, 50 predicted proteins | sample TabmetS4T2R2_FD_71023 | JGI IMG/M metagenome (GOLD analysis project Ga0081539, IMG submission 71023) | Tabebuia heterophylla rhizosphere microbial communities from the University of Puerto Rico - S4T2R2 | ecosystem: Host-associated > Plants > Roots > Rhizosphere ... | reverse complement strand
GACGAGATGGTGGCCCAGGCCCTCAGCCCAGGTGCGGAGCCGGTCGATCGGGGGGATGCGGTCGCCGCGCTCGTAGGAGCCGATGACCACGGACGCGAGGCCGATCTTGCGCTCGGCTTCGGTCAGGCTCAGGCCGAGCCGCTGACGCTCGGCGCGCAGCTGGGCGGCGATCGGGTCGAGGGGCCGGCTCATCGGGCGTCCGCCCTCTGCTCGGCCTGCATGAGGCGAAGCGCCGGCACACCCAGGTGCTTCGCGATCGCCTCAACGTCCGCGAGGTCGAGCGGAATCGTCTTCTCGCCGGTGCCCCCAAGCCGGCGAGACAGGTACATGTCGCTCTTGCCGATCGCCTGAGCGAGGGTCGCGTACGAGATGCGCTGACGCCCCATCTCGGCGCGCACCTCTGCCGCGACCACCTCGGCGAGCGTTACAGGGCTTGTCATGCCGGTATCGTCTAACGCTCCCCGTTACCTGTCAAGGGTAGGAACTCACGCTTGGCGTTAGATAGCCAAACGGAGGATGCTGGCACACGCCGAGGGTTGAGAATCAACGCTCAGCGTTAGACACTCGCTACATGGATGACCCGCTGAAGGTGCAGCACCGGCTCCGCGAGCTGGTCGCCGAAGAGGTCCGCGCGCTGCTCGCGCGCCGCCGCCTCAACGGCGCCAAGCTGGCGCAGGCCCTCGGCAAGTCTGAGATGTACGTCTCGCGCAGGCTGCGCGGCGAGACAGCGTTCGACCTGGACGATCTGGAGCGCATCGCTGCACTGCTCGACGTCGACGTCAACGCGCTCATGCCCCAGTCCGCCCGGTCCGGCGGCGACGCAGGCGGCGGCCGCCTACTCGCGTATCGCCCAGACCCAGACGATCCGAATAGCACGTACTTTCAGGCGCCACCTAAACGTACCCCCGCTGAACAGCGAAAAGACGTCACGTTCCGTGCTAGCCGGACGGATGATCACACCCGTCCCCCGACCGGCCCCGGTGCGCGCCACGGTGACCGAGTGACCGGCCCAGCGGCCCGCCGTCCGCGTGTGCACGCCCGCCTAGCCGGACCGCAATCGTGACGGCGAGTCGCGCGGCGATTACCGGTAAGACGATTTCCGATACGTGGATCGTGCCGAAAAATCCTTCCATGCTCTCCCACGACGCCATCGCCGACCACCTCCGGCACCTGGAGGCGCTCGGCCGATCACCAGACACGATCGCCAACGCCCGCCGCAGCCTGGTGCGCTGGGACCGGCAGCTGCCCATGGGCATCCTCGTGGCGCTGCCCGAAGAGATCGAGGAACTTCTCGCCGAGCAGCGCACCCCAGGCGCCCGCGCCACCTACTACGACACCATCGTCCGCTGGTTCCGCTGGCTCGCCCGCACCCAGCGGATCGACTACGACCCCACCGAGGGCATGCAGCGGCCGAAGGTGCCACGCCGGGTGCCGCGGCCGGCCAACGACCGCCACGTCCGGATCGCGTGCACGGCGCTGGATCCGTGGCGGCTGCACGCCCGCCTCGCCGCCTACGCCGGGCTGCGCTGCATCGAGATCTCGCGCCTCGACCGCGACGACATCGCCGAGCACGACGGCATCCTGCTGCGCGGCAAGGGCGGCCACGAGCGGATCGTGCCCTGCCCGCCCGAGGTGTGGGACCTCGTGCAGCTGCTCCCGTCCGGGCCGGTCGCGGGGGGCCGGTCGGCGGCGTGGGTGTCCGACGCGACCAACGACTATCTCCAGGGCGCGCTGCACCTGCGTGGCTGCACGATGCACCGGTTCCGGGCCTGGTACGCCACCACCGCCCTCGCCGCCGGCGCCGACCTGCGCACCGTGCAAGAGCTGCTCGGCCACAAGTCGGTCAGCACCACCGAGGTCTACACCTACGTCTTCGACCAGGCCAAGCGGGACGCGGTGGCGCGGATGCCGCGGCTGGCCGGGCTCAGCGGTCGATGACGCGCGGCCGCCGCCGCTGGCCCGGCGACCGCTCGGCGACGACCCGAATGTTGGGCAGCGCCTCGACCGGCACGTGGTCCGGGCGGCCGACCACGATCACGTCGGCCTCGCCGCCCTCGATCATGGCCTGTGCGTCGCGCCAGCGCTCGCCGTCACCCTGGCCGACGATGACGCCCACGAGGCGTTCGCCCCGCTCGATAACGTCCTGGTGGCAGACTCGTTCCCAGCGCTCCTGCTCGCGTCGGTGGGGGATGTATATGACGGCTCTGCCCGTTGGGGTCTGACTTGGTCCGTTCATGCGGATGGACCTTGTGACTGGATGATCGGTGAGCGCAAGTACCCGAACGGGCTTTCCGGATGATGCACGTTCCGTTTTGATCCACGTCACTCGTTGGGCGTCTCACTCGTTAGGACGCGCCACATGACAGATCAATGACACCGCAGTTCAGCGGCCTGACATGTGCCCGCAAAGTCGTTTACAAGCGGGGGGGGGGGGCATCGATGAGAGTCAGTCCGGCTCGACGTCAGCGGCGCGCAGAATCCGGCGGATCGTCTCCCGGTTCAGGCCCGACCGGCGGGCCAGCTCGCCGACCCGGACGCCGCGCTCGTACTCCGCGACGACGGCCGCGTCCCGCGCACTCCGGGCTCGGTCGACCTTGGCCTGTGCGGCGTCGGTGATCTCCCGCGCGCGGGCCGCCGCCCGCTCTCGAGCACGGGGCAGGTCGTCCTCCGCTCGGCGGAGAGCCGCGACCGTGCCCTCTAGATCCACTTGGCCATATTCGCAGGCCAGCCATCAGGCCACTCGACATTGGGTCGCTCGGTGGCCACTCAGCGTACTTCACATGGTGGCCACTCTGCGCTACGGTGCGGTTGGCGCTCCCGGTCGGTGCCCCGCCGGCCCGGCCGGGGGCCGACCCTCGCATCCGACCCAACCGGAGACCAGTCATGCCCGACCACCCGCCCTGGTGCGAACAAGGCGCCGCCTGCACCGCCGACGACGGACCAGCCCCCAGCCTGCGCCGCGCACACCGCGGCCGCCAGCTACGCGTCGAAGCGCACCGGGGCACCATCACCACGATGCTGATCCAGGACCACGACGGCATGCCGCAGCTCGTGCTCACCGCGGCCGGCTACGCGCAGAGCCGCATGGTCGACCTCGGCACCGCCGGGATGCAGCAGCTGCTCGATAACATTGCCGAGCAGTTGGCCATCGCCCGGGGAGCCGCAGAGGTGCATCGGTGAAGCGGGCTATCGCCGTCGCCGCGCTGCTCGCCCTGACCGCCGCCGGCATCATGGCGGCCGTCACCTGGGAACCGCCCGCCGTGGACTGCGCCGCGCTGCTCCGCCAGGCCGAGCACTCCTCCGACGTCGGGACGCAGATCGAGGAGGCGGGCTGCGACGAGCCCATGTCGCCGGCCCGACAGATCAGCGACACGCCCGGGGGTACGGTGCCGTGATGACCTCCCCGCCCCTCCCGCCGGGTCAACAGCCGTACGGGCCGTACCCGCCGGGACCCCCCAATCACCCGGCTGGGTACGGCCCGTACCCGACGCCACAGCAGTGGGCGCCACCGGCACGCCAGCCGATCCCAGTCGTGGTCCGACCGGCACAGCGAATCGGCATGGCGGAGACGCTGATGTGGTTCGTGCTGACGCTCGGCACTTGCGGACTGGCGGTGCCCTTCTGGATCTGGCGCGTGATACAGGCCGGCAAGCCGAAGATCGAGTACCGGTAGCGGAGGGCCGGCGGGAATCGAACCCGCTCCGAGCTACAAGACTCCGTGCCGCCATCGCACGCCCGGCCCTTGGGCTCGGACGCTACAGCATGACTTCGCGGCGCGGCACGGCCAGATCCACGGCGACCGCGCGCACCGCGAGGTCCACGTACACGTCCGGCACCAGCGGCTCCTGCGGCACACCGCCGCTGACCGCCACAGCCCCCGCCGTATCCACCTCGACGGCCTGACCGAGCATCCGCATCTTGACCCGGCCCGCCGCGAGCGCCACGTCCAGCTCGCTGGCCCGCCCGACCGCACGAAGCTTCAGCCGGCCGACAGCCTGAGCGGTGTCCGACTCCAGCGCCTGCCCGACGTTGACCACGATGGTGCCCAGCACCGTGACCGGCTGGGCGGCGTCGACCTCGACGACCTGCCCGACCGCGCGCGCCTTGCGCCGGCCAACCACAGTGGCCGTGTCGGCTTCGGTCGCCAGCCCGACGGCCCGGGCCTTGAGTCGCCCCGCCGCCGTCGCCGTGTCCACCTCGGTGGCCCGGCCGACCGTACGGAGCTTGAGCCGGGCGACCGCCATCGCGGTGTCGACCTCGGCCGCTTGCCCCAGGGTGCGCATCTTCAGCCGGCCGATCGCAGCGCCGGTGTCGGTCTCGGTGGCCTGGCCGACGTTCACGACAATCGGGCTTCCACCCGCCGCCGCGGTGACCGCCACCCACAACGCGTAGCGGTTGCGGACGTTGTTCGTCCACGACACCGAGTTGATCGTCTCGGACGCGGTGCCCGCGTTCGTCTTGTAGGCCGTGAAGGCGACGCAGGAACTCGAGGCGCCGGATGCGCCCTGGCTGACCGACTCCAACGTGCTGAAGCTGTTCGACCAGGACGGTGCGGTGGCCAGGGCGCCGTCGTGGTTGTGGAGCGCGCCGAAGGCGACCAGGAGCATGCCAGTCGACGCGAGGGTGCCGGTGGACGCGGCGGGCAGCGTGGTGCCGTTGGCGTTGTTGGCCTGCGCCGAGCTGCCCGCCGAGTAGGCGTCGGTGCCGGACCACCTCGACCACGTCAGGGTGGTGTTGTGGTCCCCGGACGTGGTGATGGTGACGGTGGAGCCCTCACCGCCTGAGGCCTTGCGGGTGAAGATGTAGGCGCCCTGGTTAGCGACCGCGGAGACCCGCGACGTGAACCCGCTCGGCGTGCTCACCGTCGTGTTGCTGTTGATGCACAGCACATCCAGGTCGCCGACCGATGGCGCGCCGGCCGGGATGGTGTAGACGTGGCCGGCGCTGCCGTCCGCGAACCCGACGGCGTCGGAGTCGACCAAGGCGATGGCCACTGTCGTTCACCTCAGGCGGCGCGGTAGAAGCCGGCCGTGGCGATCACGGCTTGCAGGTCGCTGCCGTCGGTCGTGGCGGAGAAGTCGTGGTAGGTCAGCGGGATGATCGAGCTGTCGGTGCCGCCCGTGGTGTCCGGGTCGTAGCAGATGAGCAGCTTCCCCAACGTGTTGTTGGCCGCCCCACCGGCGGCCGTCCATGTCTGGTCGGCGATGTCGACGTCGAGCCGGTTGTTGGTGTCGTCGACGGTGCCCGGCGCCGAGGTGACGGTCTTGCGGGCGTAGTTGGTGAAGTCGGCCTCGTCGTTCGCCGCGGCGAGGAGCGCGGCCAGGTCGTCGTAGTTGTTGAGGGTGTCGTCGGCCTCAAGTCCGCTCGACTTGAGCAGCACCACGATCAGCGCGTCGTTGGCGGCGGGCAGGGTGGCGTAGTAGCCGGCCTTGCCCTTGGCGATGTTGAACACTCCGTCGGCCATTACCGCGTTACCTCTCTGTCCAGGCGGGCGGATCCTTGGGCCACGCGCCATTCCTTGCCGCCGCCGCGGAGCTCCAGGTCGTACCGGCCGATCGTGAAGTCGAGGGCTCGGGTCTCGCTGGCCGGCACGGTGACGATGATCTGCTTGTTGGTGTCGTCGACGGCGATTTGCCCGCCGTCGGTGGACCAGTCCGCCAGCGTGGTCGTCGACGCGACGGTCTCCCGGATCTGCATCTGCGCCGTGTACCCGTCGATGGAAGCGGGCGGGTTGAGCAGGGCGTACACCCGTTGCCAGGTGACGCCCTGCTGCACCACGATGTTCTCTTCCAGGGTGCCCACGGCTCAGACCGCCGGAGGGGCGACCTTACGCGCCACGTACGACACCGCGGAGAGCACGGCCGTCTTCCCGGCCAGCCCGGCGACGGCCAGCCAGTACGCGCGTGACCAGGCGAAGTCGGAGCCGGCCAGCATCGGCACGACGGCGAGCGCGGTGGCCGACACGACGTCGACGCCCAGGCCTTGGACGAAGGTGCGGAACGCCCGGTTCTTGGCGTCCACGTCGGTGCTCGGGGGGATCTGCACAGTGACCTCCTCAGATGGTCGCCCGGCCGGTAGTGGCCAGGTCCCAGATGACGCCTGCCGCAGCGATCCACGCGTCCCGGATCTGCGCGGGCAGCTCGTCGAATGCGGGCATCGGGTTGCCCTGGAAGTTCTTGAAGTTGGTCTTGCGGCCGTACGCCGCGTAGGCGATGCGGGCCCGTGACTCTGGCGTGGTGGTCGTCATCCCTGCTCCTTCAGCAGCCAAGGTCGTTACGTAGCCGGGTCAGCAAACCGAGCAGCTCCCGCGCCCGGTCACCGGCCGGGCCGGCCACCGGCGGCGGCCCGCCGGTCAGCACGGTCAGCAGCTCGCACCAGCGGTGGTCGGCCTCCCGCTGGACGTGGTTCGTGTAGAAGTAGCCCGACCCGCCGACGAGCAGCACCGACACGATCGCTGTGGTCAGCGCGTCCCGGACTCGGCGCGGCATCACGACTCACCCGCCGATGGCGCGGCTGACGGCAACGGTGAGCGCGGCGGCGGCTCCGGCGAATCCGGCGCCGGCGATGACCCATCGTCCGGGGTACGGGGTGGGGTCAAGTAGAGCCGCAAGACGCCGACCCCGCCCATCATGGCGGCGCACACCAGCAGGATCGGCACGGTCCACGGCCCGGGGTCGCGCCAGATCGTCAGCCCGAACCCGCCCGCGCCGATCGCGAGGGTGGTCAGGTCCCGCCAGAACGGGGGAAGGTCTCTTCGGCTCACGCACGGTCCCGCCCTTACGCCTGCGGGGTGGCGCCGTCGACCGAGCCGATCACCTTGCGTAGTACCCGTTCCAGCTGCTCGTCGGAGATCTCGACGGTGCCGGGCGCCGGCCGCGCCTTGATCTCGGCGACGTCAGCGGCCAACTGTGTCACGGTGCGCGCCACGCCGGCCAGCGTCGTCACACCCCAGTGCGTACCGCCGGCTGGCGCGACCGGCGTCTGTCGAATCGACTCGCTGCCCTTGGCCCACGCCTCCTCACGCACGTCGTTGTACGCGAGTTGCTTAGCCTGGTCGCCTTCCAACGTGCCCACGTCGTCCTCCTGTGTCCGGGCCCGCCACGCGGCGAGCGACTCTCCCTTGAGGACGGACAGCACCGCGTCGAGCGCCGCCCAGTCCTCCGCGTACTGCCTGATCACCGACAGGTGGATGTGCCACAGGTGGCTTGTGTCCCGGCCGAAGTCGAAGCCGCTGTCACCCGCAACGCCGAGCGGTCGACCGCCGGTGAAGACGTAGCACTCCACGTCCCGGCCGTTCGTGGTGCCGATGTACTCCCGCAGCGTCGGCCCGCTGTACAGCCACAGCCGCGGGTCGTGGGTCAGCGCAGCGCTCTGGAGCCGGCCGGTGTAGAGCCGCATCTTCGCGGCCGGCAGCGTGATGTCGATCGCGGCGGCCACGTCATCCGCGCCGCGCCGGTCGGCGGCGACCTGGCCGACGCTGTAGTCGTCGCCCGGCAGGCGCCGCCGCTGGTTGTGGTAGCCGGGCTTGTCCGCATCGATCCCGCCGAACTCGACGTCAGGCTCGTGCGCCTTGAACGCCGCCCAGAAGCGGTCGAGGGTCGCGTTGCTCGACATCAGTCAGCCCTCCGCCCAGCCCTGCGCGTGGACCTCGATGCTGCCGCCGAACAGCGACGGATGCGGGTCCTCGTGCATCGCCCGGTAGAAGGCCTCGCCCGCCTCATACCGGGAGTACCAGTCGGCGGGAAAGTCGAGCAGCGCGCTCGCCTGATCCACCAGCGGCTCGTATCCGTCGTCCGGGTAGCCGACCCCGAGATAGAACATGTGACTGCCGGACGGCGTCCTGAGCTGAAGCCACCATTCGTTCGCCTGCATGCCGCCCCCTACGCCGGTCCGATGTAGAAGATGTCGATGGACGGCGACGACGTGCCCGCGCTGGACACGCCGAGCGACCCGCCGGACTCCTGCCAGCCGCGCAGCTCGACGTAGTCACCGATGCTGTGCTGCACAATGATCGGCTTCGCCGGCACCGCCACCGTGCCGGACGAGTTGGGCGCCATCAGCACGTTGGAACCGTCCAATGCGGACCCGTTCTTCCACCACTCGCTCTTGCGGCGGCCCGTCGTCCCGTTCGCCCAACCAATCCCGCCGCCCAACATGCTGTAGCCGGCCACCTGGAACGTGTACCGCGTCGGATTGGTGACGAGGTCGTGCCCGGCGTGGGTGTCGACGTCCTCGGTATCCCACGAGATGGCCGTGTCCGTCGTGTTGTTGATGGACTGCGCCGCCACCCGCCGGGCACGGAACACCGGCCGCGCGAACGCCGTATCGATAGCCGTCGCCAGCGACTGGAAATGCTCCCACAGCCGCACGTGGTCCGTGCTGGCCGGGTACGGGAGGTCGAAGTTCGGGGTGAGCGGCATGACGTCTCCTACCTCTGCCAGCGGATCGTGAGAGTGAACGCAGGCGACCACGAGCCGCGGCCGGCGAAGCGGACGTACGGGGAGCCTCCCGCGTCGAAGAACGCGATCGACCCGGAGCCGCCGTCGACCATGTCCTGCGCCCACGACAAGGGGATCCCGAACCCGTCGTTCTGCCCGCCGACCGCCAGCGACGGACCGGCCGTCGAGCTCGTCAGCGTCGGCGCCCCCGACGGCCTGGTGCGGTGCGGCGACAGCCGCATCGTCGTCGCCTGCGGCGCGTACGTCCCACCGCTCACCCGCCGCACCCGGATCCGCGCCGACGTCACCGTCGCGCCCGCGATGCTGCGGGCCTTGCTGCCGTAGAACGCCATCCCCGTGTGATTGCCCATACCGCCGTACTCGCCCTGGTACACATCCGTGTTGTCGCTCCTCCAACCAAACGTGGTCCGGTACGAGCGCGTCTCCACCGGCGTGATGACGAGCGTCCCGGACGCTGGCGGCTTCGGCGGCGGTGCGGGCGGGTTGTCCGGCGGCGACACCGCGGACTCGAAGGCCCGGCCGACCACCCACCACTGCCCGCCGAGCTTCGCCACGATCAGCGCGTCGTTGGTCGCGACCGACTGGTCACGGGCCACCCGCACCGTCGTGACCGTGTCACCGATCAGCACCGTCACCGTGCCGCCGGACTTCGCCGCGGTCGCGGTCGCCACCACCAGCTGGCCCGGCTTCATACCAGGCTCCGCAACGTCAGCGACTGCGACCCACCCGACGCGGTCCACGGCAGAGACAGACCCTCCACAGTGCACCGCAGGTCGGTGTAGTCGTCGTTGGTGAGCGTGACGACGTCGCCGAGCTGAAGGCCCGGGTGCGGGACGATGTCCGCCCGGAACGTCAACGCGGTCTGCCGCTTTACCCGCGCCAGCACGGTCGCCGCGGCGGCCTGCGCCTGCGCCACCGTGGTCAGCAGCGGCGAGCTGAAGAAGTAGGGGACGGGCAGCGGGTTGTACGGGCCGCCGTACCGCTTCGGCCCGGACGCGTCGAACGCCACACCCTGAACCTGCCCACCGTCCGATGCGGTGCCGCGCGCCACGACCGCGTTGAAACCGCCTTCCCGGGCGCTCGTCCCGTCGGCTGTGATGACCGTGCCGCCGGCGCCGTTGGTCAGCTCGAGCACCGGCGCGGCCGCCGCGGTGGCCGGGGCGGTCACCTGCAGGTAGCCCTCCTCGGTCACGTACGCTTCGGCCGGCCACGCGTCGAGGAGCTCGTTCATGGCGCCGAGCCGGTCCTCATCGAGGTTGATCGCGGACGGCACCGCCCGGTCGGTGACGGACGCGTCGATGTCGACGGTGAGCGCCGGCTCGATCAGGTCCCGCAGCGTCGACACCAGCGTGCCGGACGGCTGAAGCGGCGACACCAGCCGCGCCTCCTCGATCAGCGCCAGGAGGCCGACCGCCTCGACGTCGACGGTGTCGCCGGACGGCTCGGCGGACTCGACGACGAACCACCCGCGCTGGATCCATTCGACCCGCCCGCGCACGCCGATGCCGAGCTGGACACGCAGCCGCTGCCCGTTCGCGGCCAGCGGGTGGTCGGCGGCGACCGGCGACCACGACATGCCCCGGTCGTAGCGAGGCACGGTCAGGGTGACCCGCTCGGGGACGGCCAGCGACCGGTCGCCCTCCTCGCTGGCGGTCGCGACCGGCACGTCCTCGGCCAGGAGCTCTTCGCCCAGCCACGACTCGACCCGCACCTGGTACTCGAACGATCGGGTCAGCACGCTCTGCGCGTCGGCGGACAGGTCGATCATGAGAAGTCCCCCTGCGCCAACGCCAGGAGGGTGGCGTAGTCGGCGGCCAGGTCGGCCAGGGTGAGGCCGTCGTAGGCGTCGGCGATGTCCTGCAGCGTGAACCCGCCAGCCTCGAGCGCGGGGGCCCAGCCCTCGACCTCGGTGGACCGCATGGCGTGGACGCGCCGCTGGTCCGATCCGTCCTGCGAGAAGCGCCGCTCGACGTAGCCGGTCACCGCGATGTAGCAGTCGACGCCGTCGTATCCGCCAGGCTGGCGCACCTGCACCACGCCCCCGGTGGCGGTGCGCAGCAGGGCGGCGAGCGTGTCGCGGCTGGACGTCTGCTCGGTGTACACCTCGATGTCGCTGGTGAACTGGCCGGGCGGGCCGACCACGACGACGTTGCGGCCACCGACCTGGAATGTCGACGAGCGCCGGTCGTACTGCTTTTCCGGCCACGACAGGATGACCGTCTCGGCGGCGGCGCCGGAGATGGCGTCGGAGAGCACGACCTTCCCGCCGGGCAGCACGTAGGTGGTGGGGCCGGCGGTGTACTCGTCGGTGTCGTTGACCACGGCCAGGTAGGTGACCGGCACCCCGAACGGCAGCTCGGCGTCCACGCGCAGGAACGACGGGTCGGAAACGTCGGGGTCGGCGCCGGCGCGGACGGCGGTGCGCTCGCCGCCGACGACCCGGTACAGCTGCACGCTGTCGCCGAGGGTCAGGTCGGTCAGGCTGAGCAGCACGCGGGGCGGGTACACGTCCTGTGTGACAGCGGTGAGCGCGACCACGCTGGCGGTGAATCTGTCGTACTCGAAGGCGAGGTTGGTGTTGGTGTTGCCGGTCTCCCGCCGGTTGCCGACACCGGCCAGGTTGCCGGTGGTCAGCGAGGTGTCGGTTTCCGCGATCTGCCAGCCGTCGGGCTCGGTGCCGGACGCGGCCCACGCCTTCGCGTACAGCCGCGACCCGACGACGTACAGCGAGACGGCGATCTGGGTGGTGGCGGCCGCCGTGAAGGTGCCGACCGCGATGGTCGTCGACCCGATCGTCGACAGGGTGCCGGCGACCCGCTTCTGCAAGGTGAGGGTGACCGCCTCAGCCGTCGACCACTGCAACGTCGCTGAGTAGAAGTTGCTGATGTCCGTCATGCGGGCGACGAGGAAGGCGGTGGCGGCCGCCCCGGTCACGTCGGCGGCGGACAGGTTGACGACCGTGTTCACCTTGTGGTTTGGGACGCCGACGTTCGCCGATGCGTAGTGGAGCTCGTTCGTCGCGGTGTGTGTGACGGTTCCCTTGGTGCCGTTGATGTCCCAGTCGTTGGGGTTGTTGCCCCCGGCGGCGAGCGTCAGCGTCCACGCGAAGCTGCCGCCGGTCCACTGGTTGCTGACCGACCGGTTGAACAGCTCGGAGAGGATGGTGGTCATCGGGGGCCGACCCGATCCCGCCACCGCTCGCGCTGCCGGTCGGCGACGACCGTGCGCGAGGTCAGCTGGAAGAACTGGGCAAGGTCGCCGGCCAGCGACACGTCGACGGACACCGGCGTGGGCCCGCCGGTGCGGGACGTGCCCGCGCCTGCGCCGGCCACGGCGAAGTTCCCACCGGCGCCGGCGAACTGTGCGGCGAGCATCGCCGGCCGCCAGCCGTTGTCGCCGGCCGACCAGTTCAGGGCGCCGCGCAGCGGGCCGGGCACCATGCTCTTCGCCTTGTCGATGAGGCCGCTGATCGCGCCCGGGATGAGACCGGCGCCGCTGCGGATGCCGTTGGCCAATCCCTCCACGATCTTCCGGCCGACCCCGAGCAGCCACGAGCCGGCGTCCTTGAAGGCGCTCATGATCCGGCCCTTCAGGGTGCCGGCCACCTTGGCGGCGGCGGCGATGCCGACGGTGAATATCCCCTTGAGGATGGCGAACCAACCGCGTACCAGCGCGTTGATGATCTGCCCGTTCCCGGACACGATCTGCCGGATGCCGTTCCAGAACTTCGACCAGTCGCCGCGGATGGCCGCGGTGATGACGTTGATGATGCCGGCGAGCACGCGCAGGGCGCCGGCCACGATCCCGATGACCATCTTGAAGGTGGCGATGACGATCGGCCCGAACTGGGTGACCAGCCATACCACGATCGGTGAGGCGGCCGCGATGAACGCCGACACGGCGGGCAGCAGGTCGCGCATGATGACCGTCTTCAGCTCCTTCAACTGCGGCAGAAGCTGCTCCCGGAACTGCTGCCACAGCGGTTGGATCGCCTGCCACATCCGCGCGAAGTGGACCTGCACCTCGCGCACCAGCTCCTGGATGGCCGGGTTTTGCTTGATGCTGTTCCACAGGTTCGACCACCAGGTGAGCGCACCGGACAGCTTCGACTTCGCGGTTTCCCAGTTCGTGATAAGCAGCGATAGACCGGCGACGATTACCGCGAACGGGTTCGCGGACAGGATTCCCAGCGCCAGGCCGACAGCGGCGATCGCCGAAGCGAACTTCCGGACCTTGCCCTCGTTCTCCTGGAGCCACCGGCCGATATCGCGGACCACATTGAACGCGTCCCGCAGCTTGGTGAACCAGCCAGATAGGTCGGAGATCGCCCGGCGGATGTCCTCGATGGACGTGCTGTTCGCCCAGCGGGTGAACGCGTCGATGATCCGGCCGACCGTGTCGGCGAGCTTTTGCAGGCCCTTGTCGCCGGCCCGCAGCGCGAGCTTGCCGAGCGCGATGACCGCCGCCGAGATCTTCGGCGCGAGCCGGTCGACCGCGTTCGCGGTGCGGGTCGTGATGATCTGGATCAGCCGCTGGCCCTCAGCGGAGTTGACCCACTTGCCGACCGCGACGACGACCCGGTTCGTGGCCCGTGACACCCGCTCCATGCCGGCGGCGATGCGGGGGAAGTTCACCTTGACGAACTGCTTGGCTAGCGGCTCGACGCCCTTCGCGGCCAGCTCCTGTAGCCGCTTGGTGAACCGGGTGGCGTTGCCGTCGGCGTCCTGGAACTGGCGGACGATCGGGGTGAGGGCGCGGCCGAGCCCGGGCCCGATCAGCTTCACGGTGCCGACGATGAGCGCCAGCGCGCCAGCGATCGACGGCAGGAACGCGGCGAGGGGGTTCAACCCGACGAGGCCCTTGGTGAACGCGGCCACGCCCTTCGCGGCGGCGAGCAGCCCGACGGTCATCGGGCCGAGCAGCGACACGAACCCAGCCGTCGTCGACACGGCCTTGCCGACCGCCCGGGTGTAGCCAAGCAACGTCTTGATGTGCTTGGTGAAAGCGCTGTTGACCTTCTCCTGCTGCCGGGCCTGCGTCTTGGTGGTCCGCTCGACCTGCTTCTTGAGCCGCTCGTAGGCGCGGCGTGCTTTCTCGACCGGCTTGGTCGTCTTGTCCCGAGCGATGACATCGACGACGGCGTCACGAGCCTGGTCAGCCACGGCGGATCACCTCCATGGCCTCGTCGAGCGCCGCCACGCACTCCTCACGCCACTCGGTGGCCCCGACGACCGGCTCGGTGAAGAACCCGTCCGGGATGGTCTGCGCGTGCCAGGACCCCTTGGTGCGGCGACCCCACGACGGCGCCCGAACCCGGCCACGGTCGATGGCGCGGATATCGGACCGCTTCCCGGTGCCGGAGTTGCGGCCGGCCTTCATCCTGATCCCGGCGCCGCGGCCGACGAACTTGGCCACCACGGTGATGCGGGCCTTCGACACCCACACGTTGAGGCCGCCGCCGCTCGGCAAGGTGTCCAACGCCCGGCGGCGGACCGCCCGCCGCACCTTCGGGACCGGCTTGCGGATCCGCTTCCGCAGCTCCTTGACGACCAGCTTGCGGCCCTCGAACTTGCGAAGGTCGCGGATCAGCTCGTCGAGCGTGCCCACCGCGTCACCTCCTGTCCGCTCGCCGCTGCGCGGCCCTTTCCTCTTCCAGCAGGTCCACGAGGGTGGCCAGGTCCCGCGGGTGCCACTGCTCCAGCTCGGTCAGCGCGATGCTCGTTTTCCGCGCGAGGGTGACGAGCGTGTGGCGGACGGAGCCGGCTGGCCAGGGTCCTCGGCATCAGCCGGGACACCGCCCTCGCCCTTCTGCTCTTCGCCCTCTTCGTCGTCGGGCGGCAAAGCCTCGATCAGCTGCTCGTTGTACTTCTCCCACGGCAGCGCGGTCAGCTGCTGCCGGGTCGCCGCCGACCAGGCGAGGAAGCGGAAGAACACCATGGAGGCCTGGTCTTCCATCCTCACGATGGGCCAGCCGAACGGCTGTACCTCCCAGCGGGCGACGTCCCGCTGGTCGGCGACCACCGAGTACTTCTCTCCGGTGTCGAGCTCGACGTCGAACTCGAAAATCATCGAGGGCATGGGCGCGCGTCTCTCTTTCCCGTGACGTCAGGCGGATGCGCCGACGACGACGATGTCGTACGTAACCGAGGTGCCGGCGCCGCTGTTCGCGATCCGCAGCAGGTCGCCGGTGCCGGCCGTGACCGCCCAGCCGGTCGGGTCGGCGGCGCCGGCGAACGCGGCGACGACCGCGCCGGGCCGGACGGTGAGCGTGTGCGTCGCGCCGAGCAGCGCCGCCCATGCGTTCGACGCGGCGGCGCCGACGATGACGTTGTTGGTGTTCCCCGCGGCTGCGGCGACGATGAGGCCCTTGACCCGGGCGAGGCTGAAGGCGCCGCCGAGCGCGTCGAGGAGCGAGCCGGCCAGGTCGAGGTCCTCGTTGGCGGACGCGGCGAGGGTGCGCTGGTCGTGCCAGATCCGGTTGGCCTGCCCGGTGCCGGTGCCGTCGCCGAGTTCGGCCTGGTACGTCTTCCGCAGGGGTGCGGACGCGGACCCGAGGTCGAGGGCGCTGACCAGGTCGGCGAGCGCTTGTACGCGAAGTGTGGCGGTAAGCGACATGACGGCGGATCTCCAATCAGGCGGCGGTGCCGAAGACGGGCTGGCCGATCACGGGAAACTCGGCCTCGAAGGTGCGGAACGACCCTTGCTCGCCGCCGAACTCGACCGGCATCGCGATGATCGTGACGGTGGCGGTGTCCTCGCCGGAGCCGACCCGGGGCTGGATGAGTACTTCGACCTGCTGCCCGGCCGCGTCGTTGAGCGCCTTGGCCAGGCCGCCGGTCTTCGTCGACTGGAGACCGGACAGTTCGAGCGTCCACAGTGTGGAGTCGACGTCCTGCACCTGCCCGTCCGGCACCAGGGTACGGATGGACTGCACCGGCGTGTCCGGCACGAGCCGGGCCTTGGTGACCTGGTTGGTGTAGGTGACGCTTTCGACGGTGACGATGGCGTCGCGCATCACGTGCGCGTTGGCGTAGGCCGGCATGGGTCACTCACTCCTCATGGTGATTTGCAGGGCCAGCTGGTCACCGGCCTGGCTGGCGAGGACGACCGGCTCTACCCGGTCCACGAATCCACAGTTCTGCTCGACGCCGTCGATGACCCCGTCGACGTGGGAGTCGATCCACTCCGACGCCTGCCGCTCGTCCTGGGGCAGGAACACGAGGATCCGCCACGTGACGTAGAAAGACAGGCCGTCCGTGCGTTCCATCGCGCCGAGCAGCGGCCACGCGTCGCCGGCACTCGGCGTGGCGGGCCGATACTTGTAGCCCTTCACACCGTCCACGTTGGCCAGTGCGGTCGCGAACTCGGCGCGGCGGCCGGCCAGGCTCATCCGATCACCAGCTTCCGGTACGGGCCCTCAAGCCGCCGCACCTCCGGGTCCTTGCCGGGCGGCCGGGTCGAGCCGGCCTCGGCGTCGCCCTGGAGCACCGCGAGCGGAAGCCGGCGGCGGGCGAGGTTGCATTGCACACGGCGCAGCAGCGCCTCGCGCATGTCCGGCGGGTAGACGGCGTCGATTCGGCACGCGGCGCGCTGGGCGGCCGCCTCGGCGTCGAGCGCGCCCTGGATCGCCGCGTCCGACCAGGACCCGCCGCCGTCTTCGTCGTAGTCCCGGTACGCGACCACGTCGGGCATGCCGCCGTCGTCGACCACCGGGCTCGCGTAGATGGCAACGTTCGCCACACCCGCACCGACCGCGGTGATGACGCCGATGTACCGGCCAGCGGACGCGACCTCATGCACCGCCCGATAGGCGCCGGATCCGAACACCTCGAACAGCGGCGCGGCGGAGTTCCCGTCGGGCAGGGTGACCGCGATCGTAGGCGTGACCGCGAGCGGCGCGCCGTCGTCGTCGGTGGGCTCGACCTCGATCACCCACCGGCCGCCGACCGGCAACGTCTGCCCGTCGCCGCGCGTCACGGTCAACCCCATGGCTCAGATCCCCTGGTCTTTCGTCGAAGGCGGGGGAGCGCTGCGACCGGCCGACCCAGCCCGACAGGCCGGCCGGTCCACCACCAGCGCGCCCACGCCGGGTCTCAGGCTCGGATCAGGTGCGCGCCGACGGTGTACGTGATGCTGTCGGCATCGCCGTGCGTCAGCGTGACGCGCACTTGGTCGCCGAGGTAGGCGTTCGCGACCAGGTTCGCCGCCGCGGTCAGGCCAGGGCCGACGTTCAGGGTCACCGTGCTCACCGCGGTGATCGCGGCCGAGGTGAGGAGGTTGACCCACTTGCCGGACGCGCTGTCGAGGGTGTCGATCGTGACCACGACCGAGGGTGTGGCCGCGATGGCGGTGGCGTCGATGACCAGCCGCAGCGCCCGGATCCGGTTCGTGGACAGCACGACGGCTGTCGGGGTGGCGGTGCGGGCCGCCGACGCGTAGACGGTGGTCTGGGTGGCGCTCATCGGTGTGTGCTCCCGTCCGGGTAGAGCCGTGGGTGATCGATCCGCCGGCGGCGGCGTTCAAGCCGGGTCGCCAGTACGGCTTCGTGCTCTTCGACCCGCTCAGCCAGCTCGGCCAGCTCGGCGCGCAGGTGCGCCAGCTCGGCCTGCGTGGCGGGCAGCGCCGACTCGTCCAGCGGCTCCCCGGCGGCGGCGGGGGGAGCCGCCGCCGGAGCGCGCCGCGTGCCTGGCTTGCCGGTCATCAGGCGACCGCGTACGCCAGCTGAAGCACGTCCGAGTCACGCGAGATGAACTCGGCGCTGTAGCCCCAGATACCGATGCCGACGTACGACACCGCGATCCGGTCGAGGTCGATCCGCCGCGGCGGGGAGAACCACTGGTACACCGAGCCCGGCACCCACAGGTAGCTCTTGTTCGGGCCGCCGTTCGCGGTCGCCAGAGCCCACGCCGGGACACCCTGCTTGCCGGCCACCCGCACCGTCGACAGGTCCGACGCGGTCATGCCTGCCACGTTCTGCGGCGCTTCGAGGGGGAACAGCAGCCGGCCGTCGGCGTCGACCGCGGTGGTGATCGCGGTGTAGAGGTCCTGGTTCAGGGCGAGGCCGGTGTACCGGTCGCCGCCGCGGATGAACTGGAGCCCAGCCCAGGTGCCGACGATGTCGTCCTGGAGCACGTCGTCGACGCCGGTGATCGCGGTGTCGGCCAGGGAAAGCGCCTGGAACGCGTCGACCATCCGGGTCTCGAGCAGCTCGGCGTAGAACTGCGTCATGGCGTCCCACATGACCTGGTCGGTCTGCGGGGTGCCGCCCTGGTCGATGACCTCCCGGTTGACGTTCAGCTTGCCGGAGATCGCCTTGGGCGTGACTTCCTGGCTGGTGGTGGTGAACGCGCCCTCGGTCGGCTCGGTGCCCTGCGTGTGCTCGCCGGCCAGGCCCGTCGCGGTGTTGAACTTCGGCAGGGTGCTCTTCGTGATCGAGTCGACCACGCCGCCGGTCACGCGGGCGCCGATCGGGCGGGTGAAGGCGAGGCGGCCCACGTACAGGTCCGGCCGCTGCATGTTCGGGTTCATCGACGCCACGTTGGTCGAGGTGATGTTCGCGAACGCCAGCGACATCTGGTCGGCGATGAACTTCTCGGCCTTCTTGCGCAGCTCGCTGTCGCCGCCGAAGCCGGTGGCGATGTCGTCCGTGAGGTTGCGCTGGCCGGGGTTGCCGTCGAACCGGTACAGCGGCGCCTCGTTCACCTGCGCCGGCCCGCCACCGCCGGCGGCGGCCTGCTGCTGCGCCTGCGGCGAGCCGGGCAGCGGCCGAGCGAGGGGGTTCACCTGGTCGGGCTGGTCGACCGGAGGCTGCGGATGCGCGGCCTGGAACGCCGCGAACATGGCGTTCAGCTGCTCGGGCGTGTACGTCGCGGCCATGCCGTTCTGGCCTTGCTGCGGCTGCTGGCCCTGGTTGCCGCCGCCCTGCTGGCCCTGCGGCTGGTGCTGACCAGCGAGCGTGGGCATGAGCGCGGCGAACATCGCCGCGGCCTGCTGCGGCGTGTACACCGGGCCACCGTTGCCGGGCTGGCCGCCCTGCATCTGCTGGCCCGGCTGCGGCTGCTGGCCGCCCTGCATCTGCTGGCCCGGCTGCGGCTGACCGAACTGGCCCTGCGGCTGGCCGGCGAACACGGCCTGCGGCTGGTTGTGCTGGCCCTGCTGCGGGCCAGCGACCGGGGGCATCGACGGGCACGTGGTACCAGGCGCGTGCCACTGCCCGCAGTTCGTGCAGTTCATCGGTACTCCAATCGGGGTTGCCGCCATACGGACGGCGGTGGCACGCGCTGAGGCGAACGCCGGCAGCGCAACAAGAGAGGTCTCCCGCCACGGCGCGGCGGTGACATAGACGACGCCCGGGTACAGCGGGTCATCGGTGGTGACGACGCCGGGGTCGTCGCCGGCATAGCCGATGCCGGGAGACAGGCCGTCGCGGGCGCCGTCGGCAGCTTCCGCCAGGGCGCGGTCGCCGGCCGGGCCGCGGGACACGCTGAACGTCGCCCACTGACCGACGTGGTCGGCCCACGTCCGCACCAGCTTGCCCACCGACTGCGCGTTGTCGTGGTCGATGAGCAGCTTGATGCGGGTGATCTGCGCGGCATCGAACCGGAGCGCGCCAGGACTGAAGCGCCACTTCCGCCCGCCGGTTCGGCCGATCTCACCCCACGGCACGACCAGACCGGTGATCGTGCGCCGCTCCATGTCGACCTGGAACGCGCCTGGCACCTGCGGGGCGTCGTCGAACACCAGCCCCGGGTCGGCGGAGAAGTTCGCCGCGGTGCGACGCAGCGGGACCACGTTGCCGACCGGGTCGGGCGCCGACACGGGCTCCGGCTTCGGGGGCTCGAGCTCGGCGCGCTGCACAGCGGTCATCGGCGGCTTCCCCTCCTCGTGGCGCACCTCCGACGGCGCCATGACCTCGGCCTCGATGAGCGTCGCCGCGATCTGCGCCCGGTCGGTCGGGTTCGGCTGCAGGTAGCGGTCCCAGCTGAAGCGGACCTGCTGCCCGCGGCGGGTGATGTCACCCATCGACAGCCGGGAAGCGATCGCGGCGACCAGCGTCCCGAACGTCGCGTTGATCTTGTCCTGGCGGCGGTCGACCGCGTTCTGGTACGTCCGGCTGGTCGTCGACACGTTGAGATCCTCGGCGTCCAGCCCGAACGCGTTGGCCACGCCCACTGTCGCCTTGTCGATCAGCGTCGCCAGCTGCAGGTCGGCGGGCGAGGTCACGTTGGCCTGTTTCCACTGGAGTGCCGCCGGCACGTACCCGTCAACGCCCTGCCGGCGACGCGCCGCCCAGTCCAGCAGCGCAGCGTCGATCGCCTCCTGGCTCGGGTCGTAGGCTTCCTTCGGCTCGAACCAGCCGCGCATCGCCGGGCTGTCGGCGTACATCTCGGCGGCGGCCTCAAGCTTCGCCGCCCGCCGGATCGCCTTGGCCGCGGCCACGAGCAGCGGCGGGTTCGGGGAGTCGAACCGCTTCATGTCCGACGCCGGGGTGGGTACGCCACCGACCCAGAGGGTGGAGCCGGGCACGAACCCGGACGGCAGCTCGGCCAGGATCGTCCCAGGCGGCGGCTGCGCCGACACCACGTCGGGGTCGACCCGGCGCGCCTTCACCGGGAAGCCGGCGAAGTCCCATGCGAGGACCTGAAGCCAGCCGATCCCCTCGAAGATCACATCCTCGACCAAGGACGCCATCGTGACCGGGTTGGCGACGTCCGGGTCGATCTGCTCCATCAGCCGGGACCGGACCGGCCGGTTGTCGTCGTCGACGACCTCGATTGGCAGCCCGGCGATCGTGCCGACCACCGCGTTGCGGGCCTTCAGCACCGACGGCACCGACAGTGCGAACTCCCGGGTCACCCGGGCGAAGCCGCCGTCGGCCTGCTGCTCCCACCACGGGAACGACTGCCAGCCCAGCGTGAACTGGTGCGCCGTCTCGGCCCGGGTCGGCGCGGCGGTGGGCACGCCGAAGTACTCCGCGACACGCCGCCAGAACGCCACCATGAACCGGATGGTACAAGCTCGACCTACGAATCCTCGGTTAGGCGAGCTTGTGACCTTTGATTCGAAGGCCGCCGTCCTACCTGACCGGGTGAAGAGGGGTCGGCATCGTCATCGACAGCGGCGGCGGCAGCAGCTGCGCCAGGTGCGCCGCACCAGCCATCGCGTAGGCGGCGTCGACCGGCTCCTCACCCTTTCGGTCGAAGATCCACCGGTCGCCGACCTTCAGCTTCTCGGCCGCCCCGACGTGGTCGTTGACCAGCGGGTCGTCGGAGTGCACGAACAGCCGCGCCCGCACCAGCCCGGAGAAGCCCATGCAGCACGCGGCGGTCTCGGCGCGGATCTCCTCGACCTTGACCCCGGGCGGCGGCCACACCCGCGGCCCGGGCGTCTTCTTCGTGCGGTCGGCCAGCGCCACCGCGAGCTCGGCGGCCGGCCCCGTCGGCAGCCAGCCGAAGACCCGCGGTTTCCCCTCCGCGACCAGGGCGGGCAGCGCCTCGCGCGCCTCCGCCGGCGTGTCCCAGTCGGCGACAGCCTCGCCGCGCACCCGCCCGTCGGGCAGCAGCGCCGCCGCGGCGAGCGTGGTGTGGCCCATCGGCGACACGTCCAGGCACCAGGCCACCCGGTTCCGCACGGCCTCGAGGTCGCCCTCCTCGGAGCAGTCGCGCCACGCGGTCGGGTCGATCGCCGGGTTGAGGACCTTGACCCGGATGCACATGACCTCGGTCTTGTACTCGGTGAGCGCCTCCCCGCCGGCCTTGACCGCGCGGCGGGCGTCCGCGAGGAGGTCCTTGGTCCGCTGGCCGCGGCGGTTCATGTTCGGGTTGGCCTGCGCGAGGCTGTGCTCGTCGAGCGGGTCGGCGTGCTGCTCGGCCGACCACTCCGCGATGAAGAAGTCCGTGTCCGGGTCGGGGAGCACGACCTCAACCCCGTCGACTTCGGTCACCACGGCTTCGCGCAGGTCGTTCAACACCTGCGAGCGGTCCGAGCCGGCGTTCGACAGCAGCCACGCCTGCGACCCGTCGACGGCGCCCATCGTCCGGACGAGGGCACCCCACGCCAGGTAGTCGTAGTGGTGGCGCAGCTCGTCGATGACCAGCCGGTTCAGGGTCAGCGACCGGCCGCCCTCCTCGTTCGACGCGTCGACGCCGTAGTGGGAGTCCCACGGCCGGCCATCGGCGTCCTTCTCTGGCGTCCACATCTCGACGCCGTCATTGGCCGTCCGGTACCAGTTCTTCTCGAGCAGGGTCACGAGGCCGCAGTTCCTGATCAGCTTGCGGCTCTTGTCCCACAGCTTCTTCGCCATGCTGACCTTGGTCGATGCCGCCAGCACACCGGCAACACGCTCGACGAACAGCCAGTACGGCGCCAACGTCACGACGATCTCGGACTTGCCGTTCTGCCGTGAGGCCAGGATCAGCCGGTACTTGAACCGCTCGGTCCCGTCCGGCAGCAGCTCACCAGCATGGATCTTCGCCCACCGCTGCCACGGATCATCCGGATGGTGGAGCACCCGCGCGGCGAACTCGGTCTGGTCGAAGCCGACGCTTGTCTCGGGCGTCAGCGCGCACCCGCACCCGCACGGCCCGGGCGGCCCGGTGACCAGCGGCGGAGTGAAGAGCCTAGGAACCGTGCTCCCGAGCACCACCTCGGCCGTTTCGACGCTTGGTGAACTCGTCGAGCTCTGCGGCGACGCCACCAACATGGGACGAACTCCCTCCCTGCGCCCCGCGACCCGCAGGTGTCATGCCCAGCTGCACGAGCGTGGCGAGCAGCTTCGGACCGAGGTCGCTCATCACACTGTGCTGCCCCAAAGCGTCCGCGATCTTGTCGTACGCGTCGAGCACCCGCTGCTCACCGGCCGGCAACTGCGACCGGATCGTCCGCAGCGGCGCGCGGTACTTCGACGCCGGTGTGGCCTCGTCGATCAGCTGCGCGTACCGCAGGGCGAGCGCCACGGCCCCCTTGTCGCGGTCGGCCTGCGGAGCGCCGGCCAGAGCATGCGTGACCGCGGTGACCATCGGCCCCGGTCGGCGCGCTGTCATGGTTCGTTCCTCTCTGCACCTGTCTGTCCACCAACCTGGCGGCCCGCAGCACCCGGGGAGAGGGAGGACACGCTTCGCTGGGGTGTCCAGGCCCCCCTACGCCGGGAAAAACGGACACGCACAGTCACGGTCATGTGCCCTCCATCGCACACGATCAGGACCGAGCGGACGATCTGCGTGCTCATGGCGTCAGCCGTCCATGCTTGGCTACCGCCTGGCGCAGTGCCCCGACGGGTACTCCGAGGTCTGCCGCCACGCGGTCCCACGCGGTGCTGCCCCGGGTCGATCCGGGCAGGGTGGCCGCGAGTGCACCTGCGCGTCGCGCCTCGCGGATCCAGCGGTGGACGGTGGTAACGGGCACGTGGCTGGCGTCAGCGATGAGTTGGGCGGGGCGCTTCGGGTCCGCGCCGACGGCGGCGGTGTAGGCGGTGGCCACCCGACGGGCGAAACCTTCGGGGTTGGTTCCGTCTGGTCGCGGTACCGCGAGCTGGTCGAGTTCGTGGGCGTAGAGGAGGCGGTGCAGGTCGCTGGTCATGAGGCCGTCCATCGTGTGCGCGGCTGCGCGCGTGGCCTGTGCCTGCCCTGCCCCTGCCCAGCCTGTGCCTCGCGGGTCAGCCATTTGTGGATGGCGGCTGTGGTGCGGCGTGGGTGTGGGCGCTGTTGTGCTCTGGCCAGCAGGGTGCTGGTGTCGGGGTGGAGGTGGATGTGTTGGGCGCCCAGCTCAGCGGCGAGGGCTGCGCGTGCTGCCGGGCCGGGGCGACAGCGGATGATCCACACGTTGTGGGTGTGGCTGTGGATGAGCGCGATGTGGCGTCGCATCTCGGCGGGCCCGAGGTCGTCTTGGTCGAGGACGACGTCGCCGGGTCGGGCGTGCGCGCGTACGTAGTGGGTCTTGCCGGCGCAGGGTGGTCCGGTTACGAGGGTGACGCGGCGGCCAGCTCGGTCGCGAGCTTCGCCCAGATCTCCGGCTCGTGCCCCTGAAGTTCGTCGCTCACCCACGTCGCGACGAACCGTGTCCCGTCCGTGAGCGCCAGCAGGTGTGCGTCGATGTGGCGGTGTTGGGCGCGCCACTTGCCGGGTGCGGCCTCCTGCCACTCGTTGGCGTCCGGGTAGGCGTTGGTCAGGCTGGCGGGTACCGGGTCGGTCATCGGCTGATCCTCTCATCTGGGTGGTCCATGCGGTGCGTGGCTGGGCGCGCGGTGTGGTGGCGCGGGTGGGGTCGCCGGTCTTGAGGTTGCAGTGCGCGCACGCGGCGACGATGTACCGCGGGTCGTCTCCGGTGACGGCGCGGCCGCGGGTGTGGTGGGCGTGGGTGGCGGTGCCTGTGCAGCCGGGCAGCTTGAGGCGGCAGCGGTAGCCGTCGCGGGCGAGGACGTAGGCGCGGGTGCGTCGCCATGCTCGGGTGCTGCCGCCGGCCCAGGTCTTGCTCATGGGGTTGAGCCGTCGACCATCCACCGCGGCACGGTGACGGGTGGGTTGGCGGGCAGGATCACGCTGCCGGTGGTCGGGTCGTACATGAGCGTGGGGGCGCGTGCGTCGACGGCGGCGAGCTCGGCGGCGAGGGCTTCGAGGAGTGGGCGGACGCGGCCGCCGGAGTGCGGCAGGGCCGCGGCTATGGCGCGGTCGAGCTGGTCGCGGATCTCGCCGAGGTCGGGCTTAGGCACGGTCGGCTCCCTCGGGCGGGTCGGTGAGTGCGCGGAGCTCGGCGAGCGCGTCGCGGCGTGGTGGGGCGGGCCGGCCCTTGATGGCGGCCCGGGCGGCTGCGGCGCCGACACGGGCCCGGTCGGCGTCTTGGGGGTCGCGTTCGGCGCCGAACGCTGGCCGGGTGCGCCAGTCGGGGTTTTCGGGGTCGTCGTCTGGGTGACCACCGTTGGATTTTGGTCGCCCGCCGCCCGCGGCGTCCGCCGCTGTGCGGCGGGCGGTGGGCGCTCGGGGCGGGTCCCCCGCCCCGCTTCCTTCGGGGCGGGGCGGGGCGGGGCGGGGAAGCGTCACAGGCGCGTCACGTGACGCGTCACCGTCCCCGTCACGTGACGCCTTCTGTGACGCGTCACCGGACGCGTTACCGCCCTTTCGTTCTCGCCATCGGCGGGTGCGCTCGGCTTTGGCCGCCAGTTCTGCCTTCACCTGTGCCTTGGTGGGGTTGTAGTCGAGGTAGTCGTGGATGACCCAGCCGTCCGGGCCGGCGGGCGGGCACTTGTCGCTGTCGCATTGGTAGCCGGCCTGGTGCCACAGGTTGCGGGCGACGAGCTTGGCCGCTCGCGGCTCAGTGCCGCGCTTGATTTCGGTCAGCTCGTCGGCGCCGATCCGGCCGTCGGTGCCGTTGCGGCTGCACCACTCCATGGCTTCGCTCCACAGGCGGTAGGTGGCGTCGTCGAGCGGTGCCACCTTGCGGTGGATGGACGCCTGGTCGTCTCGGCGGACCCAGGTCACGCTGACCTCCTGGTCTTCTTCTGCTCGGGGTGTGGCCCGTGGGCGGATACCTCGCGGCCGCAGGCGACGCATTCGGCCGGGTACCAGTCGGTGGCCTGGACGCGGTAGGGCTTGAGGGGCCTTAGGTAGCCGCCGCAGCGGCAGGTGCCGACGAGGCGGTCGTTGGCGAGTGCGTCGCGCCATGCGGGGCCGTTGACGTCGTGGTTGGGCAGCAGGACGCGCCGCCACAGCCCGGAGTGGTCGGGGTCGTGGACGAGCGCGGCCTGGTCGGTCATGGCCGGTACACCTCTGGGGCGGTGATGGCGCCGCGGCGCACGTTGTCCGGCAGGTGCCCGATGTGGAACTGGCCGTCGACGGCGTCGCAGGCGTACGCGCGCATCCGTTCCCCGTTGATCTGGCGGATGGCGTTGCGGGCCCGCTTGCGGCTGTCGTAGCTCCTCTTCTCGTGGACGGCGCACCAGCCGACGGCGGCACTGTCCTTGTGGTCCCTGGCGGTCTTCTTCGGGGTCTTCACGTCGACGCCCTCCGGGTGCGTGCCTTGCGTTCGCGCTCTTCCCGCCGGTAGGCGACCTCGCACGCCAGGTCGGGCAGCTCCCGTGCCCGCATGTGCGCCTTGTAGCCGCGCGAGGTCCCGCAGGGCGGGGTATCGCCGCGCGACGCCCGGGGCAGGCTGGTGAGGCTGCGCCACCACACGATCTCGCTCACCGGCAGGGAGATGTCGACGCAGCGGGCGAGGGTGAGCACCAGCTGGTGCAGCTCCTCCTTGTCCAAGCCGTCGAGGAGGTCGGCGAGTTGGGCGGGGTCGTCGTCGCGGACGCGGACGGCGAGGTCGAGGCCGAGCAGCAGCAGCCGCTCGGCCCCGGCCTGCGACGTCTCGGTCATGCCGGTATTCCGCTGCGTCGCTGTTCGACCAGGGCCCGCCACACCTCGGTCAGGGCAGCGTAATCGGCGGCCTCAGCCTTCCCGTGGAGGTCGGCGAGGCTGTGGAAGCCGCGCGCGTCGCCGACGAACGCGTGGCCGTCCCAGCGGGCGTCGAACGGTGCTTCGGTGTAGTGGCCGTACGTCTGGCCGAGCACGCAGGCCTGGCAGCTTGCGATGTCGAGGGTGTCGAGGTCGATGGTGTGCCACCAGCCGGGCTTGTCTTCGTCGAGCCAGGCGGCGCCGGCCTGGACGCGTTCGGTGATGGTGAGGTCAGCCATGGCCGGCCGCCCGCGGTCCGGCGGTGGCTTCCCACGCCGCGGTGTCGGCGCCGCGGATCGCGAGGCCGACGGCGGCGGCGAACGCGAGCGTGGCGTGCACCTGCGCGGCGGCGAGGATGAGCGCGCCGCGCTCGCCCGCGAGGTCGCTGCTGTAGGTGTCGTTGAGGGTGCCCGCGCCGCAGCTGTCGAGCATCAGCTCGGCCTCGCGGTAGTGATCGGGCCCGTTCACTTGTCGTCCAGCCACACGTCAGGGGTCCGCTCCGACACCGGACCCTCGTCGTCGTCCGCCTTGCCGTCGTCGTCGGGCAGCTCGTCGAGCAGCGTCGGCTCCGGCACCCGATCCGGGCTCGGCTCGTTACCGGTCCGCCGCTTATAGAGCGCCCGCATGTCCGCCTTGGCCCGGGCGGCGGCATCCCCGTCGAGGGGTTCGATCTGCACCCACTTGATGGTGGGCACCTTGGTGCCGTCCTCGATCTCGTCGGCGATCCGCAGCACGTCGTACGACACCAGGGCGTAGCGGCGGTCGTGGGGCTGGTCGATGAGGTCGGCGACGTGGTTGTCGTCGGTGAGCCCGTTGTAGGGCTGGGTGTCTTTGGTGAATCTGGCGGCGAGTTTGACTTGCGGCATGGTCACTCCTGTGTGGATGGTGTTTTCGCGGGTGTGATTCCGGCCCACCAGTCGGGGGGCGGTTCGTCGAAGAGGTCCGGCGGCCGGCCCACGGCGCCGAGTTGGCCACGCAGCAGGCCGTCGAAGAAGCCGGCCGGCCACACGGTGATGACCGCGCCTGGACGGTCGAGCGAGTCCGGGTCCTCGCGGGCGTACACCTTCGCGGCGCGGCCGTACTCGACGATGCGGGCGTCGTCGGTCCACACGACGTGGGTCAGCGCGTCTTCGGTGGAGCGGAGCAGCTTCGACAGGTCCGGCACGCCCTGCGGCCGCGGCGGCGCCCCGTCGCGCAGCAGGTGCGCGTTGCGGCCGGTGCGGTAGTGCGACTTGGGGCGGGCGAAGGTGAACACCATGGAGACGATGACCGGGCCGTCGTACGGTGGCCTGTCGCCGGCTCCGGTGGCGAGCGCGGCGGCGGTGACAGCCTCGCGCCAGGGCTTGACCCTCTTGCTCGACTCGACCTGCTGGATCTTCCCGGTGTGCTGGTTGCGGAACGCGTTCTTTGATCCCTGCGGCGCCGGCATGCCGATGACGCGGATGTCGAGGATCGGGTCCACTGTGGTCATGGCGACTCCTGCCTAGCGTCGGCGCACTCCTGGTGCGACCAGCCGATCGGCAGCCCGATCCCGGTGCCCCACACCTTGAGCTGTCCCTTGTAGACGCCGAAGCGGCACAGCTTGCAGTCGGTGATGTAGGCGGTGTCGTTGTTGGCGGTGGACTTCAGCCCCCAACTGCCGGACTTGGACGCCGGGTTGGGGTCACCATGTGTTGGGTCGATCATCGGTCTCGCACCGCCATCCGCCACCGGCCGTCCATCCCGCACACCATCGGCGTGCCGTCACCGGCCGTGCCCGCCGTGGTCGTCGGCTCGCACGTCGCGCCCGGCCGGACCGGCCCGGACATGGGGGTGGGCCCGGGCCCGTCGGGGGCCTGCCGTGCGGGGCATCCGGACAGTGCGAGCGCGACGAGCACTGCCCCGATCAGCCGGCCGCTCATGACGGCTCACCGGGTGTCAGGGCGGCCGCGACGGCGCGCGCCTCGCAGCCGAACCAGTCCTCGTTGGTGGGATGCGAGAGCCGGCACGTGGCGTAGTGCTCCCGGATGGCGTCGAGGATGGTCTCCGGGAGCACCACTCGCTCCCAGCCGTCGGCCATGACCTTGTCGACGGTGCGGGTGTGCGCCGCGATCTGCCGGTCGATCTCGGCGAGCAGCGCCGGGACGTCGGTTCGTGCGTGCGCGATGAACTCGGCGTCCGCGTCTGTTGGCCGGCCACTGCTCCAAGCACCGACGCTGCACACGACGGAGTTGTTCCACTCGGTCCCGGGCGGGCCGTCGTGGGAGATCAATACGTCGGCGACGATCGACGTGCCACGGAGGTGCCAGGGGCCTTTGGTGGCGGCGTCGGCGCGGGCGCGGATGGCATCGAAGTCGAGGCTCATGGCTGCCGCCCGCCGAAGCACTGCTGGGCGGTGCACGCCACCGCGCCGAGGTGGTCAGCCCATGCCGCGGACACCTCAGGGAACCTCGGCGACCTCGACCCGGTGGGCTCGCCATCCTCCGCCGGCACGCACGCCGGATGGTTAACCAGATCCCGGGTCTTCTTCCCGTCCCGGTCGTACACTGGGCTCGTCGCGCCGCGGTGCGCGACCGCGCCAGCCTTGATGGGGCCGACGGTCATCACGGCGTAGGCGCCGACACCAGCCGCGTCGATCGGCAGACGGTGGCTCATGACTCACCGCCGGCCTGCTGCTCGGCCAGCTCCGCCTTCTTGGCCTTCAGCGCCTCGATCACCTGATCGGCCTGGCCACGCCTGAGCTTCGCGCTGCTGTCCAGCTCCGGCAGGCCGAGGATCCGTGCGGTGATGGCCAGCCGGTTGTCGCGGTTCTCGTCGCCGCCGTACCCGACCTCACGCCAAAGGGCGTGCATGTGCCGGTGTTGGTCCTGGCCGACGGGCCCGTCGGGGTCCTCCTCGCCGGGCAGCGGCGGCCGCACGGTGTTGCGCGGCTTCTGCTGTGCGCGTCGCGCGGTGGCCGGCGGCGGCGCGGCCGGCTCTCCCGGCTCGGCCGCCGGCTCGGCGACGGGCTGCTGCCGCGCCCGAGCCGGCGCACGCTGCGCCGTACGCGGCCCCTCCGCGTCGGCCAGCCGCGACTCGTCGTCCTCGTCGGCGGCCACCCCAACGATCGCGGCGAGGCAGTACCGGCGCGCGTACGTGATCCGCCCGCCGATCATCTGGATGCCGCCCTCGCCGCTGATCGGGAACTCGCCGGACAGCGACTCGCCGGACTCGTGCAGCAGCACGTAGCGGACGCACATCTTGCCGTCCGTCCCGGCGCCGGGCATGGCCGCGAACGACAGGCCGTGCTTGGCCAGCTTCGGCAGGATCGCGTCGGAGAGGTTGGCCAGCGTCACGTAGCTGTAGGAGTAGGGCGGCTTCTTCGGGTCCTTCGGCTCGACGGTGACGGTGCGGTCGCGGTCGAGCTTGGGCAGCTCGGCCTGCACCGCGGCGAGCGCGGCGGCGAGGCGGGGCCCACCGGTACCCGCACGGTGCGACGGCTCAGCGATGGGCCGAGCGCGCCACTCGGCATCTAGCCGGTCCAACATCTTGATGAGGACGGCCAGTTCCGGGTCGCGGTCGTTGCGGGTCGCGTCGACGTCGGCCTCAGACATCGCCGGCCTCCTCGACCTTCGCCAGCCGGTACGCCGACGCGGTCGGCGGCACGATCGGCTCACCCACCAGGTCACGCAGCGACGTCTGGATCCGCGCGACCTCCTTCACGTACAGGAAGTCCCGGTACTGCTCGTACTCGCACACCAGCGGCCGCAGCTCGTACCCGCCGTCGCCGCGCAACCAGATACCGGCGACGAAGTCGACCTCAGGCATGTCGATGACCGTGCCGTCCGGCAGGATCATGAACTCGCTAAACCGGTACGGGGCCAGTTGCAGGGCGACGTCGCCGAAGATGCCGGTACGGCCGCTCTTCCAGTCGAAGAGGCCGCGCGAGTAGCCGTCCTCGCCGCGCGGGATGTGGTCGTACTCCGGCATGTCCGGCAGCAGCACCTCGCCGATCAGGTCGAGGCGGCCGGCGTGCCGGTGCGTCTCGGAGTAGACGACGGCCTCGATGTACTCCGAGCGCAGGTCGAAGTCGTTCAGGAAGGCGACGCACGCCTCGACGTGGCCGACCAGCTCGTCGGGCACCGTGACCTTCTGGCCTGCCTGTAGCCGCTCGGCGAGCGTGTGGATCTGCTTGCCCTTCTTGGCGGCGGCGTCGCGGGACTCGTACCGGCCGCCCTTCAGCTTCTGCATCCGAGCCGAGGGGCTGAGCTTGGCCAGGGTGTCCCAGTTGTCGATGGCGTACGCGGCGGTGGCTTCGGCGTGCCAGTTCATCAGCGCGGGCTTGGGCAGGCCGTCGCCGACGAGGGACGTGACGCCTGCGATGCGTTCGCCGCCGGCATCGTCGTCCACATAGGAGTGGTTGGCGCCGTGCTTCTTGACGACGACCTTCATATGGTGCTCCCGGTGTTGGCGTAGAGAGCCCTGCGGCGCTGGGCCCAGTCGTGGATGTAGCCCGACCAGATGTGATCAAGGATCTGCTCAGCCCACGGATCCGGCCGACGCGCATAGCGGGGCCAGCGAGCGCGGGCACGGTGGCGTGCCGGACGGGTGTAGGCGCGCCAGTAGCGGCGAAGTCGCTTCACGAGGCCTCGCCGGGGCGGATCATCGACCGGAACAGAGCGACGGCGGACGTCTGCAGCTGCTCCACCGTCGGCTGCAGGCGGGCCCTCGCGGCGTCCCTCGCGGCGGCCCTCGCGGCGTCCCTCGCGGCGTCCCTCGCGGCGGCCCTCGCGGCGTCCCTCGCGGCGGCCCCCGCGGCGGCCCCCGCGGCGTCCCTCGCGGCGGCCCTCGCGGCGGCCCCCGCGGCGGCCCACGCG
>Ga0081539_10002014_pt1 | contig 30742 bp, 22 predicted proteins | sample TabmetS4T2R2_FD_71023 | JGI IMG/M metagenome (GOLD analysis project Ga0081539, IMG submission 71023) | Tabebuia heterophylla rhizosphere microbial communities from the University of Puerto Rico - S4T2R2 | ecosystem: Host-associated > Plants > Roots > Rhizosphere ... | reverse complement strand
GTTGAACGCGCGCTCAACGTCCGCGATTCCACTGTGCTCATCCGTTTGAGCGATGCGTCATCGGACGCGATCGATACGCTGGTCTCCGCAGGAATCTTTAAAGGGCGGTCTGAGGCTGCCGCATTTTTGATCGATGAAGGGATCAAAGCGCAAGCGCCGCTCTTCCAGCGCATTCAGGACAAACTGGGTGAGATTGAGCGGATCCGTCAGGAACTTCGAACCAGCGTTTCACCTGAAATTTAATAACAACCGAAGGGAATGCAATTGCGATTGGGTGCTGATGAAACGCGGAAGATTCCGCGCTTCATCAGCGGCAATTAATCAATGAAATAATTACCGATAGCGGATCTGCCCATCACGCTTCCGAAGCCTCCGCTCTCCGGTTTCGTCTCCTCTTTTTCAAACAGAATCGGGATTACTAAAAGAATGGAAAGAGCCGCTTCAATTCGGCTTTATCGGGACGGCGGCCATATTCGCAGATTTCAAATGCCTCGGCGTGTTTGACCTTCGCGCCGGCGGCGTCTCCATACCATTCCTTGAGCAGAGGGCGAAAGCGATCGGCGATCCCGATATTACGCGCGGCATGGCCCGTGCGGACTTCGGCTACACGTTTGGTCCGTTGATCCGGTGTTTTGGGAATCAATCCGTCATGGCCGTTGGCGCCGCCTTCGAGAAATTGTGATTCCATCACCGCCAGGGCGTCCAGCTTCTTATCTATCACGGAATCGATCGAAATGGCGATGTCGGGTTGCGAGGGAGTCGGCTTCTGAAAACGATCGGGATAGTACATAAAGACCGGATTGTTGGTCAGTGGCGGCACGTCGGGGCAAACAAAAGGCACGGTGACCATATAGGCCGCGTCTTGAACGAGAATGCCTGTATAACGGTGATCGGGATGATAATCGTTCGGGCGGGGGCTCAGCACCAGGTCGGCCTTCCATTGGCGGATCAGCCGGATGATCGCGCGGCGATTTTCGAGCGTCGGCATCAATTCGCCGTCGTGATTATCCAGAATCTCAACGTTTGTGCCGAGCATTTTCGAAGCCTGCTCGGCCTCGCTCTTGCGACGCATGGCCAGCGGACCGCCTGCCATTTGCCAATGGCCGATGTCACCATTGGTGACCGAGACCAATTTTACTTGATGGCCTTTCGCGGCCCACATGGCCGCGGTTCCGCCAACCGATAATTCGCAATCGTCGGGGTGCGCGCCGAAGGCGATGATCCGTAACTTTCCATCTGTCGATTGCTGAAAGTGATCATTGGCGCCTCGCACGACCGGGCTTTCAAAACCAAAGGTCAACGCAATGGCGATGACCGGCCAACTCGTCAAAAGAGCACGGCGGAAGATCAGCGCAGAGATTCTTTTCATCTTGGTTCTCCTCATGACATATCTGAAATGGTGGATTGTGATGCCTTCTTGAGTACGTCGCATGTTATGCTGAATCCGTTTGGCGAGGTTTTCAATAGTATTCTGTGTTCAGAGGAGAAAGATCATGCAGGTGAATTACGAGAATTTGCTTGTCCAAAACGATTCGCCACTTGCCCGCATCACGCTCAATCGTCCCGAACGGCGTAATGCGCTTTCGCTGGCCCTGATGGAGGAGTTGAATACCTGTTTGCGCTCGATCGGTCGATCGAAAGAGGTCCGTGCCGTGATACTCGGCAGTGCTGGAACGGTATTTTCTTCGGGCCATGATCTGAACGAAATACAGGGCGGGTCGATCAGCGACTATCGCCGTCTCTTTGATGCCTGTGTTGAATTGATGACGACGATTCAGAGCATTCCGCAGCCGGTGATCGCCGAGGTCCAGGGCATGGCGACTGCCGCGGGGTGTCAGCTCGTGGCGACTTGTGATTTGGCGGTTGCTGCCGAAGAAGCGAAATTCGCCACGCCGGGAGTCAGAATCGGACTCTTTTGCAGCACCCCGATGGTTGCGTTGACGCGAGCGATCGGCCGCAAACGCGCGCTCGAAATGCTCATGACCGGAGCGCCCATTGACGCTCGCACCGCGATGGAGTGGGGATTGATCAACCGAGTCGTGCCAACCACACAGTTACGCGAAGAGACTGAGAAACTTGCCGGGCAGATCATCGAAGCGAGCCCGCTCACGATCGGCATCGGCAAACAGGCCTTCTACGCGCAGATTGATCTGGACCAGGCGAAAGCTTACGACTATACGAAAGAGGTCATGAGTCTGAATGCGATGGCCGAAGATGCTCAGGAAGGCATCGGCGCCTTTCTCGGAAAGCGGAGGCCCTGCTGGACAGGGCGCTAATTTCAACTGAGGACCTGATCTATTTCATGGGTTTCACATTCTCCAAAAGCTCTGTCGTGCTGTCTGTAATCGTATCGATGATCATTGTATGTTGAATGGGCGACAGAGCGGGATTACGAACAGTGTGAGAAGTCTGGACGGACGGCCTTTTAGGTAATAAGGTGATGGGGCTTTTTCTCTCGTCGGCATCAGGGTCGAGAAAGAAACTACGCACTGCTCCCGTCAGCCGCTGCCAGAACAAAAGCTGAAAGATTATGACCGGGCCAACAAGTAGAGGGCCGATCTCTCCGACCGCGGCGGCGGCGGCGACACAGGCTAAAGTTCCAAAAAATATCAGCGTCGCACCTAAGCTCAGTCCCCTCTGCCGCGGCGAAAATTGCGATACTAACTGGATCAAACCATAGATGACGGCGAACATTAAGATCGCCATCGCCGGTCCGTTAGGGACTCTAAAAAAGAGCGAGATCGCGAGGATTGTTTTGAGGACGCCGATGAGCATCAACCCCCCGCCAATCGTGATATCGGTTTGACGGAGCGGATAAGGTTTCTTTCCTTCCTCCAGGTCTTTTTTGGCCGAGTCATATGCTACTTCAAGTAAATCCTTCACTCCGCCGATCGGGAATCGGCATTGTGGGCAGAATCGAATTTTTTCTGATGTATGCTCGTGACCACAATGTGGGCAAAACATGTAACCTCCACTGATTGAGGACTGCGAACCCAAACTAGGCGGACAATTATACGCGCCAATTATGAAAAAAGTTCAATTCTTTGGCTTCGCAGTATTTGCGGTTTTGCCGTAGCGCAATTGCAGTTTAACGAGGAGGGGATCACTCGCTTTGGCGCCGGGGCGATAGTAGAGCGATTGCGGCGCGGGGCTGTTATATTTTAAAGGCTTGAGATTGGCCGCCGATTCTTTCTCTTCCCTCGACCAGACCCACCCTGCGGCATTCTCCAAGTCCATGCGTCCGATTTGAGCGCCCCACGACCTTTCCCAATCTGCCAGGGTCTCTTTGGAAATTGGGATCTCTTTTTCGCCGAGTTGAATTCCGTCGAGCGGTTGGGGAGAGACAATAAAATAGATGATCTCGCCGACTTGATCGGAGCGGCTCGGTTCAAGCTTGAAATAGTTGGGGCTGTCATTTTGACCGGGCAGATCAACCATTCTCCCAATCTGGAGCCGGTTATCCCCATTGAGAATGCTGAGGGTCGGAAAGATCAGGTATGAATCGCCCACTGAACCGTCTGCATAGAGCTCGCGGTCAACGACATAAAGATAGCCGCTGCGGGCGGCCTCAATGCTCAGGCGCACGCGTTGCCCCGGAGCCAATGGCGTGCCGGTATTGATCCGTTCCGGAGTCCATTCCAGTACCGTGGTCTCATCCTTCGGGTGTTTGAGTAACCTGACCCGTTTGTCATCGGTGGCGTTCGAGGGGCGGAGCCGCCACAGCGTGATGCCAAGAACAGTATCGCCATCGACCCGCTCCGGCGAGATGTTCGGGGTCGCGTTCCGGTAATGACGTTTCGCCGCGCCTTTCTTGCTCTGTGGTTTGAAAAACTCACTGTCCCACAACCGGCGTGTTTGCTCGATCTCTTGCGGAACCGGGACGGAATTTGCAGCCGCGCAGAAGAACAACAGCGAGCAGACTGCCGGAATCAGGTAAATAGATAAAAGACGGTTGCTCATTGTGACCTCCCATCATCTCCATTCGCCCTGGACCACAAATGCGGCCCAGAAATAAGGCGATTTCCATGGCGTATCGCGTAGCATCTCGATCTGAGCGGCTCTCAATGAGGCCGCCGGGCGAAGACGTTCTTTGATCATCTTTTGGTAGAGCCGCGTCATCAATTCGGCCGTCGCGCGATCATTCACCGCCCACAAACTGACAACAACACGCGGCGCTCCCGCATACATAAAGCCGCGCGTTAACCCGACCAACCCTTCGCCTTTGACCTGTTTGCCCAATCCGGTTTCGCACGCGCTGAGCACAACGGCTTCGGCTGGGAGGTTGAGGTTGTAGACATCCAACGCGCGTAAAAAACCGTCCTGCGGCTTTCCGTTTTCATCCACCAATGAGAGCAGGATTGCTGAAAGCTCCGGATTTTGACTGTTGAGCATGCCGTGCGTGGCAAAGTGAATGAATCGATAATGGGTGAGATCGGAATCGGTGATGGCGGCGCGGTTAGCCGAAAAATCGATGGCCGATCTTCGTTCGCCTTCGGGTACCAGGGCCAGTATCCGCTCGGCTTCCTGGCGCGTGAAAGGCAAACGCGGGATGTAGTTGGAGAACTGGTCCGACGTATGTTTAAGCAAGCGGGTTGGCGCGCCGCTTTGAGCTTTCTGCGGTTCAACTTTGGCTGCGGCCTTGGTGACTCGCTCGTCGTCCCTTTCGAAGACCGGATCGGCGAAGACAGCGAGCGTCTTTTCGGCCGGTTTGCGATTGGCGATCTCGCGCCGCAAGACGGCAACTGTCGATGCTGAAGGCACGCTGACAACTTCATGATTGTAGATTAAGGGGAGAGCCGTTGATTGTGGCGCTTGGATCCGGCGGCCGGGCCTTCTCGGGCTCATGGATAAAGGCAATGCCCCGAACGGAATATACTGCAGCGCACCCTGGGCAACGATGATCAATCGTTTTTTGCCGAGCTGTGGCGCGACTCGTCCGAGCAGCATCCTGCTCAATCTTGCCATCTCCGCTCCGAGCCTGGCATCGGCCTGCGCCACACGGCGCCGTTGATCAGGCTCGGATTCGCCGGTTTCATTGCGGTTGCGCGCGGTCAAAAGTTCGTAGACTTTCCGCGCCGCTTCCTCGACCACCTCGCGTTTGGGCAATTGATAGGTGCGCAGAGAGGTCGGCGTGACCGCCCAGAGGAAACAGCGCTCATCGCCGAGCGAGTATTCCAGCAGGACCGTGTCACGATCGAGAACTTGTTCTTGAATCTCTCGCACGGTGAGCGGGCGCGGTTGGGTGAGCGCCGCATAACGCGGACTGGTCGTGCGAATTTGGGATTGTAGCGATTGATGTTCAGCGGTCAGCTTCCGGATTTCAGAAGAGATCTCTTCGATCTGCGCCGGCGGCGATTTTGCCAGGCGCAATTGCGTCTGGCGCATGGCCTTGGCGCTGATTGTTTGTTGAAGTTCGCGTTCGCGTCCAAGCAAGAGCGGATCGACCCCCTGGCGGATGTTGGCGCCGGACTCATTGAGCAGGTCGAGCAGACTCCGCGCCCGCGCTCGTTCGCTTACCTGCAGGGCCGCGGCGTCGAATCCGGCGTTGTGATCGCGGTCATGCATCTTCATCAGTAATTCGATGTAAAGATCGTAATATTTCTGTACTGACGCGAAATAAGATGCGCGCAGATCCTCGTTGCCGAGCCCTGCGCGTAGTGATTCGGCGATTTCGATCGCCGCCTCAATCTGCGATCGCGCATTCTTCAAATCCCCGGAATCGTTTTCGACGCAGGCGAGTCCATAGAGTGTTGCGGCTTCCTTCGCTCGCATGCCTATCCCTCGAAAGATTTCCAGCGATTGGTGTAAGTTCTCGCGCGCTGAAGACGTGCTTTTCATCGAGCGATAGGTGAACCCGATGTTATGCAAGGTGTTGGCTTCGAGCGAGCGGTCACCGATCTCGCGCGCAAGGCTCAACGCCTGGTTAAGTTGACCAATGGCTTTTTGATAATCTTCGAGGTCTCGATGGACGAGCGCGCTCGAGTTGAGGGCGCCGGCTGTCACGCGCCGGTCATCCTTGGCAAGCTTGAGCGCCTGTTCCAGATATTCGAGGGATTTCTGTCGGTCGTCCATTGCGTTTGAAACGACGCCCAAGATCGTCAATAAGTTGGCTTCTTCGATCGGATTGCGTAGTTGACGGCGAATCTCCAGCGCCTGATTGAGGTATCCGAGCGCGAGTTGATGCTCCTCCAGGCGGTGATAGATATTCCCGATGGCGGCCAGGGCGGCCGCCTGTCCTTGGGGGAAATTCGATTCGCGCCAGAGCGTCAGGGCCTGCTGATAATGATCAAGCGCGACCTGCCGGTCGCCCATTTCGCCATTGATCACGCCGATGCTGAAGAGTGCGGTCGCTTCACCCCCAGGACCTCCTGTCTTCCGCATCAACGGCCGGGCTTCATTATAGTAGTCGAGAGCGCGGCGGATTTCGCCCATTGAACTGTAAACGTTACCGATGCCTTGGAGTGAATTGGCTATTCCGGGTTGATCGTCGATTCCACGGCGAATCTCCAACGCCCGGTTGTGGTAATCGAGCGCGCTCCGTAGTTCGCCCATTTCGTCATAAGTGGCACCGATACTGCTTAACGTTTGCGCTTCCTGGCGGCGTGCGTTGAGCGCGTGTTGAATTTCAAGCGCACGTTTGTAATATTCTAAAGCTTCTTGTCGTTTTCCCTGCGACAGAAAGAGGACACCCATGCTGCTGAGCGTAGCTGCCTCGCCACGTTTTTCCTTGACCGCTTGAAAGATCGACAGCGCCTGCTGATATGACTCCAAGGCTTGATCGAATTTGCCCATCTGCCTTGAAACCACACCGATCTGAACGAGGGACGCCGCCTCTCCTCGCCGATCTTTGATCTCGCGCCTGATTTGCAGCGCCTGCTGATAATATTCTGCCGCTTTAGCGCGCTGATTTAATCCTTGATAGGCAACCCCTAAATCATGAAGCGTTCCTGCCTCTCCTCGACGGTCCTTCAACTCACGTCTGATCTGCAATACTTGGAGAAAGAGTTCTTCCGCCTTTTGCCGGTTGCCGCGTCCGTTGTAAATGTTGGCGATGCCGGAGAGTGAAGATGCTTCGCCGGCGCGATCTTTGATCTCGCGGCGAACCTGCATTGCTCGATTAAAGTAATTGAGGGCTTGATCTACCTCGTTGAGATTATCGTGAACGCGGGCGAGCGCGTTGAGGGCTGCGGCCTCGCCCGCGCGGTCGCTGATCTTTTGCCAGAGCACCAAAGCCTCTTCGTATTTTGCGATGGCAGGGCGGCGTTCTTCGTTGGCTTCCCGCGAACGAAACTTTTCACCCTCGGCAAAGGCCATTTCGGCCGCGATGCGATTAGCATCCTGCGGAGTGATCATTCGCAGTTCGGTGAATCTGACTTCGATCTTTTCGGAGGCGTCTTCTTTTTCGCGCGAAGTGATCTCAAAACGGAAATCTCCCCAGTAACCGGAGATGAACGAGACCAGCGCCTCTCCCGTGCTCTCCCGCGACAGTTCGCGTACGACCAGCTCCTTACCGCCGGGCGCTATGACTTTGACGGTCACCTCCTGGTTGTGGGCGTTGACTGAGAGGCGGGCGAAATCGAGCGGCGTCAGCGAAAGCTGCAAGCTGACTGATTGACCGCTGCGCAACTCCACCTCGACGTTCTCACCGGCTTTGACCACGCGACTTTGAGCAATCGTGATCAAATCGCCGGAGCAGAGAATTAACAGAAGGCCGAGCGTTAAACCGCTCAATTTGCGATGAAACATGGTGAACCTCCCTGGAATTTGGCAACCTTGTAGCGGGTTCACAGCGATGGGATTGTACTGTACCGATTAATAATGAAGAAGTTTGATCTGGTGAACCAAAACAGAGCCACGCGCCGCAACATGGCTCCGCTGTTTCGCTTCGTCTTTTCGAATTGATGGTTGAGACTCAGCTTGAGTTTTCGAAAGAAAATCCTGGATGGATTTTGCTTGCGCCGGGTCCGTCACCTCGCCACGTTGAGTTGGATTGACCACGGATTTGACTGCTTCAAGTTGCGGCACGCTCTCGCCTGACCAAACGAGCCAGAGCTTCTCGATACCGCGCTGATTGTCGAAGACAATGCCGTCTCCTCGTTCCGGAAATTGCAACTGCTCGTTCGCCGCCAATCGCGCCGAACCGTTGTTGGCCGTCGGTTTGGGAAAGAGCATGATGTAGTTCGGTAAACCCTTAACCGGTTGAGGCGCTTCATTGATCAGGTAGAAATAGCCCGCTTCCGAAACTGCCAGGTGCAGAAAGATACGATCACCTTCATCGAACATGATTTCGCCGGGAAGTGGGAATGGCTTCTGGTAGGGTTTACCATCGCGATATTTCTGCACGACGATCCAATAATCGAGCGAGCGTTCGTGCGCCGGTGCTGCACTCCCCGGCGCTACACTAGATTGCTGTCCGTTCGGGTTGCCCGGTCGGGAATTATTCCACAGCCGATAAAAGGTCAGCGCGAAAAATACGACGAGCGCTACGCCGACGGCAAGTCTTATGATCAGTCCGCTCCGCGTCGGGACCGGCTCGGCCACACGCGTGTAATCAGGAGTGGTCTCTTTAGATCCGGGGCGGATCGCAATGGTATTTCGCGATGCTGGGTCGGTACTCGCTGCGACAACCGGGTCGGTGGAGGCCGGCTCGCCGGTCAATGCCCGGGCAAGCTCCTCCCCGAAATCGAGCGCACTCGAATGACGGTCTTCGGCATTGAAAGAGAGCGCTTTGAGAATTGCCGCTTGCGCTGCCTCGGGAAGCCCGGATCGCAATTGTCGAGGCGGAACGATCTCTCCTTTTCGCTGCATGTCGTAAAGGTCAACGGTCGATTCGGCCTTAAATGGCATCTGGCCGGTGAGCATTTCATAGGTTACCGCGCTGAGTGAAAAGATATCGCTTGAGGCCGTTGGCCGTCCGCGCAGTTGTTCGGGAGACATATACGGCAGCGTGCCGGCCACCCAGGTCTGTTCGGCCGCAGTGCCCATTCGCGAATTGTGGACGCGCGCGATGCCGAAATCGATTAATTTGACCTGCTCGTCGCCTCCGCCCAATGGTTCGAGCATAATGTTTTCAGGCTTCAGATCGCGATGACAAACTCCTTTGCCGTGGGCCGCCGTGAGCGCCTGACCGATCTGGCGCACGATTCGCGCAACGCGTTCAAAATTCATTCCCTCTTTTGTCATGACCGAACGCAGGATGACTCCTTCGACGTACTGCATGACGATGAATGGTTTTCCGTCGGGCAGCTCGCCGGAATCGAGCACTCCGACGACGGCGGGATGGCTGATGCGCGCCAGCGCTTCCATCTCCTGGCGAAACTTCTTCTGGAACCAGTCGGTAAAAGTCTGATCTGCATTGGCCGTAAAGAGAATCTTGATCACGACAGGGCGCAGGAGCAGTTGCTTGTCCCGCGCCAGGTACACTACACCGACGCCTCCGCGCCCGATCTCTCTTTCGATCAAATACCGGTCTTTAAGCAAGAGACCCAGATACTGATTGGAAGGATCAGCTGCCGGAGGTTCAGCGGCGGTTGTCGCCGTCAGTGATACCTCGTTCTTGTCTTGATCGTTCCCCATGACAGTTTTCAGAGATGGAATTCGAAAGGCGCAAAATGAGGCGAAAGACGCCGGGGATTCTCAGTTTGGAGGAGAACAAAAGACTGGCAGTCCGACACTCACCGAGAAGCCTTTTGTTCTCCTCCAAACTGAGAATCCCCGGAAAGATGCCGACTTTGCCGACATCTTTCACGTGATTGCCTTTTTCGCACTTGGCGCCTGCTCTCTTCTATTTTCCGCTCATCGCGCGTGCTTCGCCCGGATGATAGGCCGCTTCAAGATTGGCTTTGATTTCTTCGAGGGTGAACCACGCGGGTTTGAACTGCATCTTCGAGTATAACTCGGCCTGGTCGAAATAGTGTTTCGAACTCGGATCGGCATTTTGACCGAATTGCAACAATGAGCGCGCCTGCGGTTTGGGGCCGAATTCAACCACGCTCACAAATGAATGGCCGACCGTGCCATACCGTCGCTTCTGCCCTGCGGCGAGAGGCGTGTAGAAATTGAAGACAATACCCACATAATCACCGGGACCACCGGCAACGGGCAGGCTGGGCTTGTTATCGTTGAATTGTTCCAGCACTCCGCTCGTATGGATGCGCTGAATGCGCGCCATCTCTCCCCATTTAACTTTCCACGTGCCCCAGGATTTCGCAATGTCGCCCATTGTGTATTCTAAAATCGCAACATCGGGGTAGGGATTGTTTTTGACCATTGACTGAGCTTGCTGCTGCTTGCGGGTATAGGTCCATAAGGTGAAGAGCGTCATTGCCTCCGAATCGACCGTGCTGACGCCGTTCCAGGACTTCAACAGCTGGACCGCCTCCGCAGTCTTTTCGGCATTTGTTGCATCCGCCGCCTTCATCTTCTCCCATTCCGCGGCCAACTGTGGAATCAGCGTTTCGGCTTCGACGCAGCGCGTGTCGAACGCCGCTTTCGCCCAATCTTCAAATGCGAATTTGGCTCGCTCGCTCAAGACGCGGCGTGAAATTTTTGAGCGTGGTCCGTCATTTTCGCTGACCATGTATTTGGGGAATTTTGCCGGATCCGGATTGTCTTTTGAACCTTCCGCCGTGGCCAGGAATGGCGTCGCATTGCAGTTTTGAGCCCATCCGGCCGACGGATTGAGGATTTGCGGCAACTCTTCCAGTTTGTGATAACCCTGCCATTCCGTGCCCGGATCGCTGCCGTCAACCGGTTTCGACCAATCATATTTGGCGTCCCGTTTGGGCACCGCGCCATTATAAAGATACCAGATGTTGCCTTCACGATCTGCATACATCGTATTGAACATTGGCATCGAGATGCGCGACATCGCCGCTTTGAACTCTTTCAGGTTGCGCGCCTTGCTCATCAAGTAACGTTGCTCGATGACACCATAATCATCGAATTTGGCCATTCGCACCGCGAGCGGCTTGCCGTCGCGCACCGCGAGGATTGGCCCGTGGTGCGTCTTGCGGAATTTGAAGGTCTTGACCTCGATCCCTTTTTCGGTTTTGACTTTGATCGATTCCTTCCATTCCGTTGCCGTGCGATGGCCATTGCCATAGCGGTAATTCAATGGGTTGTTCGGATCGTCGAATCTTTCTTCCCAGGCGTCAATGATGTCGGGCACATTCACGGTGTGGCTCCAGCCGAGATTGTCGTTATGACCGAGCGAAGGAAAAGGTGAACCTGGAAAAGTCGCACCGGACATATTCCATCCGCTATCGCTATGAACATGTCCTTCGATCCATTGTCCTGGGCCGAAAAACGGCTGGTGCGGATTGATGAAGAGCATCGCATGACCGCCGGCGCTCTTGCTTGGATTGATCGCCCAGGTGTTCGATCCGATGACGTCATCGCCCAGTTCAGCCGTGGCAATGTCATTGGTCTTGCTTGGCAGATAACCGGTTGTACCGTTCGCCTTGACCTCCGGAATGGCCGCCAGCGTCTCGGAATCTTTAAAGCCGAGTCGCCGATAGATGAAGAGCTGGTACTGTGCGAATCGGCCGAATGCGAGCAAATGCCAGGGCTCGAAATGCGTGATCAATCGCGGATGAACCTGTGGGTTCTTGGCCAGGAAATAGTTCAGTCCATCGGCTGTTGCCTGACAAATCTCTTTCATCTGGCCGCTCAACTTGGGATATTCAGCCTGCGACATTTTGACGATCTCCAAGGCATGATTGGTCATATCGGCCAGAAGCAGCTTGTCTCCATAAACTTCGGATGCACGGCCCAGCGCCTGAAGATAGCTATCTTCGATCTGCCAAAAATTGTCCTCGGCTTGCGCATAGATGAACCCGAACACGACGCTGTAATCGGTTGGCCCATAGACGTGCGGCACTCCCCAGTTGTCGCGGTAGATCGTCACCGAGTTTGCGACCTTGTCGAGATTGTTCGTTTGGGCCTGCGTGCTCTGCACGAATTGACTTTGCAGCGCGATCCAAGACAGCAGAAAAAGATAGAGTGAGACGCGAATCAAACGGTCTTTCTTCATGCGTGCCTCCCGTTGATGGGGTTGAGTCGTGACAGAATGTTACCGAATGCCGGCGCATCTTTCGCCCGGCTCCGGCCTTTTTTCGGACCTCTCTGATGAACTAAGCCGCAGCGCTCTCTTCCTTCTCCTCAAGCTTGCTGATGATTCCGTTCCATGGCGGAATGACGATCGTCACATTGCCATAGGCCCTGATTTGACAGGCCAGACGGATTGGGGAATCGCTCTCGCCTGTGAACCCCTGATAGCCGAAATAGGACCACTTGTTGGTCTCTCGTTCGCCAGGCGGCGAAATCTTCTCGGTCGGCGATAACACACCGACCCAACACGTGCCGCAAGCGGACGTGCGGCACTCGACCGGAATCGGTCCTTCGCCCGGCATACAACGAGCATCGCGCGCGTGGTGATCGCGCTTGTCCTGCGTGGCCGCCATCGTCACGTCTTGCATATTGATTATTTTGAATTTGCAGCCGGGCTCATGCTCACGAAATGTGACGGTGAACTTTTTATCAATAGTTTTGAGGAAACCGAAAAGACCCTGGCTATCATCTTTCGCGCGATCCGCCACGATTTGATCGGGCGATCTTCTCCAGTTCTTGCCGTAAGTCCCGGGCTGCGCGGGTTGTTTGAAAAGCTCCGGGCCGACCTGTTGCAATGTCCCAAATGCAATCGCCGTAATGCCGACGAGCAACGATTCAGCGGCTTTGACCTTGGCCGCGATCCGGGCCGCCACGGCACGAATTTGTGCAGTCGGCGGTGTGACTGTGTCCGCCTTCGCGAGATGCTCAGAGACCTCGCGCTTAACGTCAGGCCAGTAACGGTGCCCGTATAGGAATTCAGCCGAAGAATCTACCTGATCATCCAACCGATATTTGCCCTTAAGCAGGAGGGTTTTGACGGTCTCTTCAAGATCAGGTGAATTGGCAAGCGCGCGATATAGCTTGACGGGAAAGAATGCAAACCAGATGCGCGTCGCTCTTCGATCAACCGGATGGATTGTGGGCGATAGCTCATCGATGATCTTCGCCCAGTCAGCATCGTTAATTTGGCTTAAATAGGAGTAAAAAGGGGTCTCGTTGTTCGACATCAATTAACCGTCCTCATATCTCGGTATTGTTGAAGTTTTGACTGGAATCTCCGGCTGTAAAGATACTCGGATGGCGCGGCTTCGGCAAGGCTCAAATGCTGATCCTGATCCTGTCTAATCGCGGTTCCACAAAGCTTGCCGTGCGTTCCCGAAGGAGATGATTGCCCTTGCCAAACCCCGATCTGAAGTCTAAAACGGAGTTGCATTTGGCGCTCCCTTCCGGCAATTTTTGATTGGGCAACTTTTGACCGGCAATTTTGATCGAGGCTGCTGATGAAAAAGCGAACAATATTTGGAGAGATTGAAATTTACGACGCCCACGCGCATTTCTTCTCGCGCAAATTTTTCGAGACGCTGGTCAGTCAATCACCTCATTTGAGCCGCGAAGCCGATTCGATCGGGCGCGTGGCCGAGATGACCGGTTGGACGATGCCGCCGGATGATCCGGCAGAATTGGCCGCCATCTGGAAAGAAGAACTCGATCGACACGGCATTTCAGCCGCGATGTTGATGGCGAGCGTGCCGGGCGATGAAGATTCAATCGCCGCCGCTGTTGCCGGTCTTCCTCAGCGCATCATCGGCGGTTTCATGTTCGATCCCACAAAACCGGATGCCGAGGCCCGTGCAAGGCGCTCATTCGATGAATTGAAATTGCGCGTCGCCTGCCTCTTTCCGGCCATGCAGCATTATTCGATGGCGGAGAGCGAGGGAGCGCGCGCCGTTGTGGCGCTCGCCGGCGAAAGGCCGGGCACCGCGGTCTTCGTTCATTGCGGCGTGCTTTCAGTCGGTGCACGAAAGAAACTCGGGTTGCCCAGCCGTTTTGACATGCGTTACTCGAATCCCCTCGATCTCTATCGCTTGGCCAGTGAATTTCCAAAGGCGCAATTCATCATTCCGCACTTCGGCGCGGGCATGTTCAGAGAGGCGATGATGCTGGCCGATCTCTGTCCGAACGTCTATCTAGACACTTCAAGCAGCAATAATTGGATCAAATACGATCTCGCGCCGGTTGACCTCTCGACTGTCTTTACCAGAGCCCTGGCGGTCGTCGGGCATCAACGATTGTTGTTCGGCACTGATTCCTCTTTCTTTCCCCGCGGATGGCAGGCTGAGGTGTTCGAGACGCAGGTCAAAACTCTCGCCGAGATCGGGATGAGCGGTGAACAGGCGATGGCGATCCTTGGCGGCAATCTGCGGCGACTGTTGGGAATCGCCGAAAAACAGGCATCGTCTTGAGCAAGGAGCATCATGTATTTTAAGCAGTTCTATCTTGGTTGTCTGGCGCACGCTTCATATCTGATCGGTTCGGAGGGCGCAGCGGCGGTGGTTGATCCGCAGCGCGACGTCGATCAGTACATAAATGAAGCCTCTTCACAGGGATTGAAGATCAAATACGTCATCGAAACGCACCTGCACGCTGATTTTGTCAGTGGACACCGCGAACTTGCGGCGAGGACAGGCGCCGAGATCATTTTTGGACGGAAAGCCGGGGCAACATTCCTTCATCGACCGGTCAAGGATGGAGATCAGATCGGATTGGGCCGGGTCATTCTGCAATTTCTCGAAACGCCGGGCCATACGCCGGAAAGTATCTCCGTTTTGATTATCGATCCCGAAAGATCCGATCAGCCGCAGAAAGTCTTGACCGGAGACACGCTTTTCATCGGCGATGTCGGAAGACCTGATCTGGCCGGTTCGAAAGGGTATACGGCGGAACAGATGGCGGGCCTGCTGTATGACAGTTTGCATGGCAAGTTGTTGAGGCTCGATGATCAAGTCGAAGTCTGGCCGGCGCACGGCGCCGGTAGCCTGTGCGGGCGTAATATCTCAAAGGATACTTCTTCGACCATTGGTCTTCAGCGAAAATTTAATTATGCGCTTCAACCGATGACTAAAGAGAGTTTCATCGGGATGATGACGACCGATCTACCCGAAGCCCCGGCCTATTTTTCAAAGGATGCGGAGATCAATCGTAGTGGCGCGCGTTCGCTCGACGAATTGCCGCACCCAACCGCGCTCACGCCGGAAGATGTCAACCGGCTCGCGCGGGGGGGCCAGGAAGGAGTAACGATTCTCGATGTCCGCCCGTCAGCCAAATTTAGCGCCGGCCACATTCCGGGCTCCATCAACCTCGGCCTCAACGGACAATTTGCATCGTGGTCGGGAAACCTGCTTAGACTCGATGCCCCGGTTGTGATCGTGGCTGAGGACGACGAACAGATCGGCGATTCAGTGACCCGCTTAGCGCGCGTCGGCATCGAAAACGTCAAAGGCTATTTGAGTGGCGGCATCTACGCGTGGAATGAATCGGGATTTGCAACCGCCACGATTCCGCAAATCACCGTTGATGAATTGAAACATTGGCTTGAAGAAGGGCGCGACGTCCAGGTGATCGACGTCCGACAACCGGGGGAGCACCACAGAGGCCATGTCCCGACGGCGATCAATGCGCCGCTGGCGCATCTTGCCGAAGAGGCTCAGAAGTTCGATCGGAATCGCCGGACGGCAGTGATCTGCGAGGGCGGTTACCGTTCGAGTGCGGCGGCCGGCCTCTTGGCGCGCCTGGGGTTCAAGGATTTATTCAATGTCGTGGGAGGGACCAGCGCCTGGGTCAATGCGGGTTATCACGTTGAAACTGAGAATGTGTAACTCAGGTTCCCGTTCATCTCTTTGAAGGTTTCAGTCCTTCGATGAAATCTCGATCTTTGGTCCCGGCGTGACAAACCAAACAGGATTGCTGGCCGCGTTCTTCGAGGTCAGAGACCAGAGCGTAGGTCAACCCGCGGTCGGTCCAGGTGATGACCTTCAACCCGCTGATTGAGTCATAGTGGAATTTCAACCCCTTCGAGACGATCTCTTCCCCTCCTGAGGGCATTGCTACCGAATTGGCGGTCACAACCAGGGTGATCGGACGCTGTCTCATCTGATAGGCAACATACGCGGCATAGTCATTATTGAACGCGACCAGCCGCGCCCCTTCGAGATGATAGAGCTTCTCCTGTCCCGAAGATTCCTGATAGTTCGGCAGTTTGAGGCTGAACGAGACCTTGCCGTTAAACCAGGTTGAGATCAACTCCGGAGAGTCGGCAATGATTTCTAACGGAAGCTGGTTGCGGATCCGACGCAAATGGGTATCGACCGCCATCAGGGCAAATTCCGAGGGGTGCGGGAAACGATGGAGATCGGTGCGCAGCTTCAAAAACCAGATGCCCGCAAAGGCGACCGCCAGAAGGACCGCGGCGAGTGAGAGCCAACGCACCGGGCGAGGCTGGAAGCTCGAAGCAAAACTCGGTTTGAGGGCTTGCTGAATCCGCTGACGCAAATCTTGCGATGCAAGGTGTGGCTCCGGCGCCGCGCTCATGATTTGCGTGATTCGCTCGCGCAACTCCGGAGCAGCCGTATACAAAGGGCGAGATGCGCGCACTTGCTCGATGAGCAACCGTTCCTGATCAAGCAACTCACGGCAGGCGGCGCAAACCGGCAAATGCGCCTCAAATTCACCACGTTCGCCGTTGTGCAGCTCATCATCCAGATAAAAAGCCATCTGGGCGCGGATTTGATTACACGAATTGGTCATCTCTTCAGCTTTCTTCCCCTGCAATTATTTGCCCGCATTTATCTAGAGGCCGCGCCCGCCCGCCATTGGACGAGCAACGCCCGCAACTGCTCTCTCGCTCGTCCCAGCCGCGACATGACCGTCCCTGCAGGGCATTGCAGAATATGAGCGATCTGCTGATAGCTGAATCCTTCGATCTCGCGCAACAAGATCACCTCGCGGTAATGAACTGGTAGCCGTTCGATCGCTGTCCGCACCTGTTCGCGTTCGACCTTTTGCACTAGAACGGTGTGCGGATCGCTCGCCGCATCATCCAGCCATTGCCGCCCGCTCTCATCCTCAGCATCAATTTCAACAAACTGCGGACCACTGTTCTTGTGCCGGATCTGGTTGAGCCGGATGTTACGCATAATGACGAAAAGCCAGCTCTTCAGGTTACTGTCCGGCACCAGGCGGCCAAAGGCTCGGGACGCGCGCAGATAGGTCTCTTGTACCAGATCCTCTGCCTCTGCCCGGTTGCGCGTCAGAACCATCGCGAACCCGTAGAGCGCGTCGAGATGTTCTAAAGCGGCCTGCCTGAAATCCGAAATACTTTGATCTGATTCACCCATAGGCAAATTTTTGCACTGCTGCTCATGAGAATAACACACGGATCGGACAAATATTCCAGATGAAATTTTTTTTACGGGATGAAGGAAGATCCGAAGGTGCGAGCGGTCGAATCGTCCATGATGCCGCGGGGTAAAGGCGTCTCCATGGAATACGTTAAACACCGATTCCTGCTGCTCATTAAAGGGTGAAAGCGAAAGAGCCGAAAAGACTTGAATCTTTTCGGCTCTTTCGCTTTGGGTCTGCGGACGATTCGCGTTTAAAAGAGATCTTTCAAATTCAAACTGACAGGTTTTGCCGGATCGACGGTCTTCAGAAAAGAGACGATATCAAGCAATTGCTTTTGTGAGTATTTCGATCCGTAATCGTGGGGCATCGCCGAAGTCGTGAGTTTTTCGATCTTGGCGACCTCTGATTTGAGAAAGGCGCGCGAGACAGGGGGCAGCATCGACGTGTCGTAGAGTCGAATCATTGTTTCGTCTTCATCCCGCTTAACGCCGACAAAGCGTGCGCCGTCTGTCGTGGTCAGTGCGATGGTGGCGTACTTCGGATCGATGATCGAGTCGGGAGCGACGATGCTTTGCAGTATCTCGCGGGCCGGTTTATCGGCCACTTTTGAGAGGTCCGGACCGATCCGGCCGCCCATTCCTTGAACCATATGGCAGACCCGGCAGTTCTGTGTTTGCGCGGAGTCAAAGAAGATGTCACGGCCGGCCAGGACATCTCCGACTGTCCCGGATGAAGAGCCTGATGATGGACTGGTAGCAGCGGCCTTATTCGCCGTCGCGGATAGATCAGGATTGGCCGGAGTCTTTTCTGCGGCACGTGGCTTAGCGCCGCTAAAATGCGGGTCAACAGACGTTGACCCTTGATTGTTGTCGATCTTCGCATTTGGATTATTGGGAGAGAGTGAAAGGACATAAACGACCAATTGCGCTATTTGCTCCTGGTTATATCTCTCCTTGAACGAGGGCATCGCCGTGCCGGGAAGACCTTCAGTAATGGTCCGAGTCAGAAATTCGGCCGTGAATTCACGCTCTTTCAGTTTTGGGCCGCCGCCGCCGGTGCCCGCGCTGCCGTGGCAGTAGCTGTTGCTGCACGATCCGGCGAAGAGTTTGCGACCGGCCTCAATCTGCGCCGCGGTCTTCTGTTGCGGTGCGGCCTCATTGGCAAAAGGTAACAGAAAAAAGGCAGCCGGCAAAAATGAAGCGACGAAGTAGCGGCGGATGCGCTTTGTCGGATTCGATCTAATTTCCATTGCTCGACACTCCTTTGTTGCTGTTGGCGGTCTCCGGCAGGGCAAAGATCAGAAGTGTCGATGCTTCTTCGGGAATCTTGGTCGCCGCCTCGGGCCAGATGATCGGGATCACGCCGCCTATTAATGAGCCCATTCCCGACGGAACGGCGATGTATTGGCGGCCGTTGACCGCATAACTGATCGGCGACCCGCTGATGCCGGCGCCGGTATTGAACGACCAGAGTTTTTCGCCGGTCTTGGCATCGAGCGCAAACGCATTGCCCAGCACATCGCCCGAGAAGAGTAGATCTCCGCCCGTCATCAGCATCGAGGCCAGATTCGAATACTTTGTGAGATAACGCCATTTCTTGGTGCCGGTCAGCGGGTCATAGGCATCGATATGCCCGTAAGGCGCGGTGTCTTTAGGCGGCTTGAACTCGACTCCGCCACCAAACAGCCCCTGTCCTTCTTTCACGTCTTGTTTCTCAGGCTTGATGAGATTGCAGAACTCCCAGCCGACGTTGTACCACCACCCGGTGCGCGGACTGAACGCTGAATGGCCCCAGTTGCGCCCACCCCCAATACTCGGACACGCGAACGTCTCTCCGTTGGGCGGAACGGGCAGCATTCCAATGGGCTTGCCGTTTTGATCGACTCCTTTCAGCCAATTGATGACGTCAACGTGCTTGTAGGCATTGAGATATTTACCGGTCTCGCGATCGACGACCCACGTCATCCCGCCCTTGTTCGGATGCACCAGCAGTTTCTGTTTCTTGCCGTCACGTTCGATATCGATCAACACGCATTCGTATGATGAATCGAAGTCGTAAAGATCGTGCGGAATCTCCTGGTAATACCACTTCAATTTTCCGGTATCCGGATCGAGGGCAATGATCGAGTTCGAGTAAAGGTTATCGCCCTTTCGGTCCTCGCCGTAAAAATCCGATGATGGATTGCCGACGCCCCAATACAGGAGGTTCAGTTCAGAATCGTAAGAGCCCGTCAGCCAGGTTGGTGCGCCGCCATATTTCCACATCTTCTCTCCCCAGGTTTCAAAACCGGGTTCACCCGGCCCGGGGATGGTATGGAACCGCCAGAGGTGTTTACCGGTCTTCGCGTCAAAGGCGTTGAGATAGCCGCGATGAGCGTGTTCTCCGCCGGTCCCGCCGACAATCACTTTGTCTTTCACCACCACTGGAGGAGAGGTGATATTGCAACCGCACTGGCGCACGTCTTCGACCTCGACATCCCAAATTTCGCGGCCGGTCTTGGCATCGAGCGCCACGACGTGGTTGTCGAGGGTGCCGAAATAGACTCGGCCGTGACCGATCGCCAGCCCACGCGTCCCGCGTTGGTAGGGAATAGACATCTGCGGCAGCTTGTAGACGTAACGCCAGATGATCTCGCCCGTTGCCGCGTTGAGCGCGAAGACGCGGTTCATCGGTCCCATCAAATACATCACTCCGTCCATCACGAGCGGCGTCGCATTCAATCCGCCGCGTAACTCACCGGTTTGGAAGATCCAGACCGGAACCAGGTTTTTGACGTTCTCGCGCGTGATCTGATTGAGCGCGCTGTAGCGCCAGGCATGGTAATTTCCCCCATAGATCAGCCAATTTTGCGGTTCCTGATCCGAATTGACGAGTCGAGACCACGCGGGCTCTTGCGCCCATGAGGGGAGAACCAGAAGTGTCATCAAGATGTAAGAGAGAAGGGCTTGAAGCTGGGTGCGGAGCTGACGTCCGGTCACACTGAGTCGCCACATCATCGCTGAATCCTTTCCTTTTGCTGGTGTTTTAGGCGTTGATTGAGAAATCAATCTGATGCGAAACCGCCGTTACTTTAACTCTGGGGATTGAGTTTGACAATGAAATCCACGAAGCAACCCTGGATCGACGCTGCTCTCACGATCAGGCCCGGTCAGAGAAGATTCCTTTCGAGTCTCTTTCTGGTTCTGATGTCACCATTAGTAGACAACCAAGGCAAGGAGACTTCTAATTTGTAAACATCACGTGTCAACAAGCGGTCTCTCCGGGGGAGACGGAACCGGACTCTGAAGGCAAATCCCTTGCTATACCCTCATTTAGCGGAAATTTGGGGCGGCCTCTCGACGATGGCACGACCATTGCTATTCTCTCAGGTGTCGAAAGCGACAGATGGTGTCCTCCTGGTACTGGTCACCTCACCTGAACTAAGGACGGAGATGTTTTATGATATTTGATTTTCTGAGAGATGAAGAAGGACAGAGCGTTGTCGAATATTCGCTGCTGATGACGCTCATCGGAGCCACGATGATGTTCGTGATGACGTTGATGGGAATCAGCGTCAGTCGGGTGATGGGGCTCTCGGATATCACTTTTGAGCGTTACACCGAGTGGGCTTACGAAAAGTTTAGCCCGAAATAGACCGGACAAAAGATCTTAGACAATTTAAAAGATTGAAGAGTTTGAGCTGATTCAATGATTGAATTCAGCACCGCGGCCTGATGCGAATTGAATTCGCGGCCGCCTCCAAATGAGATTGAGAACGTCTTTTGACGATCTCAGTTTAGCTCACGCGCTACACATTGAGAACCGCTCTCTGATACGTTTATTGACCGCAACCTCCTTGACACGTCCCTCCATTATTGTTCCCCTTTTACCTCCCTCCAATTTTTCACAATGTGTAGCGCGAGAGCACGAACTTTAAGCCATCAACATATCTTTTAATTCCAAATCATCCTCTCTACTTTAATCTTTTAGTGTTTGACAACCGGCTGTCGAGCCAATATTCTTCAAATGGCTATTAACAAAGCCCAGTGAGCGAGGCCCTATCTTCACAACGATCTTCCCCCAAACTCCAGCCCCAACATTTCTAAGTTCATTCACTAAGAATCCGCCTTTAGTAGGTGGGAATTCAGTTTGAAAATCCATGAATTAAATGAAGTAGACGAGCCGTGAAATCCCTCATCAGGCGATGCGGAGCTCTGTCTAGCGGATTTGATTCTGCTGATTTTTCTGATGCGCTCGACTGGATCGACCGTTGGTTTCGGCGTTGGTTGCGGCCTGCCGTAAACACGAACAGCCGGACAATAAAGGGGAGAAGGGGAGAGCGGGAGAGGATCGAGTGCAGGACATCGCCGGAGGCGATGCAAGATTAGGGGGACGTTGCATCGCCGTTTGGTCCTGCCTCCGCGCTGCTCGCTCTCCCGTTCTCCCAATCTCCTGCTTACTACCCTCAGTCATCTGAGCTAGAACGGCTTGGTCCTCTTGCGCAGCCCGCGTTGGACCAGATCTTGCAGCTGCTGAATGGAATAAGGCACGCCTGAACCCTCATCTTCTCTCCATTCCAACGTGACCATTTTGAGAAAGAGAGGAATCGATAAGTAGTGGAGTTTGCTGCCGGCTGATTCAAAGACATTCGAAAGCAGCATCATCAGGATTTGGAGCGGCATCGATACCGGAACCGTCTCCGGTCCGAAAGACACACCGATGTAACGCGACCCGGTCAGCTGTAAAGGTTCGAAATTGAGGAAGGCGAAGAGGAGCAGCCCTCCGAAGAAATTCGCCAGCTGCGAGAGTGCGTCCTGGCGCCAGGCAATGACAAGCGAGACGAAGATGACCGCGGTAAAAAGGGCGATCGAAGCGATGGCAAACATCGGCCTCGTCGATGAGATCGCTCGATGACGCGAAAGCATCCCCGCGATAAATGCCAGCAAGACGACAATCACGCACAACAAGAAGAAACCGGACCATCGCTGCCATCTCGCTTGCGATAGACGCAGATCGGTAAACCAAAATGCGAAGAGGCTCTGAGTGCCTCCTTCGAGTGTCCCTTGGACCACGTTGCCGATGATGCCGGTCATCGTCAAATCAAAGATCGAGAAACTGTAGCCTGGTCCGCGCAGTCCTCTAAACTGCAAAAAATATTCAGTTACAATCGCAAAGACTGATCCGCTCACGAACATGATCAGGTAACGGCGATCGCGGTGGTAGTAGAGGTAATAAGCTGCAATGGCTAGGCTGAGTGCCATCAGAATGATGCGGGTTTCGTAATAACCCGCATGATCGATGGTTCTGAGCATCAGGAAATCCATATTATACACCGGTAGCGGGCGTTCAATTGTCAGGCGGTCGTTCCTGATGGTCGCGGGAAGGAGTCGGCACGATTACTCTCAATCAAACTTCGTTACCTGTCTTGCGCTAACTCCGCCAATGAAAAAGTTTCTAACCCGCTCACGCAGGAATTCACCTTCGGGCTCACCCGGGGGAATTCTCTCGCCCATACTGGTGGGTTCAGAGAAACAGACGCCAATGACTCAAGTTTTCGAATATTGCAAACTGGAATTCTACTCTGATTGTGAGTGAGGGCAAACACTTTAGGCGAGAAAAATTCTCAGCGAGCTCTAGAATTCTCGAAACAGTTTCGAGCGGGTATAGACAATGCGGAAATCTTGTCGCTCCAGATTAAGATGTGACACACTGCCTGGAATGGCCGAGACCAGCGCAAAATTACAGCCCTTTTCAATTCCGAAATTCAACCGAGCCTGGATGAGCGCCGAATGGGCGCCACGCCCGCGGAACTTCTTGATGACACTGGTCGAAAACAGCGAAGCGACACGATCGACGATGGCGACGACACCTCCACCGGCCAATTGCCCGTCAACCTCTGCCAGAAAAGCCACCACAGTCGGTTGATTGAAGAAAGTGGTAAAGACGTCAAGCATTAATTGTTCAATCTCGCCTTCAGGAATGAATCCGCGTGCGATCGTGCGCGTCAGTTGATCGAACTCGTTCAGTTTGGCCCGGCGGACAAGGACTCCGTTGAAAGGCGTGATGTTCCAATCTCGTTGCGAGAGGGGCCTGGCCAGGGTATTGGTCTGCTCGATCAGTTTGTAACCGCGGGTTGCAAACTCATTTATCAATGACCTGTCGATGTGAGGACAGACCTCGATGCTGACCGAGGAGTTTTGCCGGCGATAGAAATTTTCCAGATGAGTGACTGCGTCGTCGTCATCCGACCAGTTCATTCCGATCCCGACCGCCTGTGTCATGGGAGATCGGTGTCCGGCAAAAACTGCCGTGCCGCCGGCGATCGTTTCGAACGTTGCCCCGGATTTCGGAAACAATTGTGAATGTATTTGTGCATATTCCGCCGCGACCTGAGATTGAATGCCCTCTAATCGCCGTGCCAGTGCGTGATCGGTCAAGAACATTTTTTAACCTTTCGATTTCTTGATAGGCGGGGCACTTAGTTGGTAGTGCTGAAAGATGCGCCGGAGGTCAATGCTCTTATTCCCTCGCGGCGCGAAAAAGAATTTTGGATGCCGGTGTTTGAGCGAGAACTGTTCGTCGCTCGATGAACAGAGGACTAAGATTGGCGGTCCTTAAGTCGAATTACGAATCGCAAGCCTGACCAGATTTCATCAATTGCGCATACTTTGTTGTCTACCAGGCCGCCGTCCAATCCGATTCGACGCACGACCGTTTCGGTGACATCGGTCGGCGTCCCTGAACTCTTCTTCGGCCAGGCAATCCATAACATTCCAGCCGGCGAAAGCTTCGCCGCAAGCTTGGCGAATTGGGCGACCAGCTCTTTTTCGCTCTTGACGAAGCAGACAATCAAATCGAGCGGCGCGCGAAGCTTTTTGACGATTTCGACGCTAGCGGGTAATTCACCCAGCTCCGTGGAGAAGTGAGCCGGAGCATTGACGAAGGCGATTCGATGCGACTCTTTGATGCCCAGTTTTTTAGGAAGCGGTGTGCCTGAGTAACCTGCCATAGTTTTTCTGAGGGCAATTGAAATATTAAAACAAAAGCGAACCTGCGTGCCACACCCACTCTCTTAAGCTAGAAAGTGAAAGGACGCGAAAGACGTGAAATCGATCAAAAATATGAATGGCCTCATTCAAGCTTGATACCAACCTTGGGGCCTAAAACTTTCGGGGATGTATGCAGGAGGTAGACATCGGCGACGGCCAGGACGCGTGCCATCCACTCACGCACCGTATTCCTTTTTGACTCATCAAATGGAATATCGGCCGAAGAAAAGGCGACCGCCTCAATGCCGTAATGTTTGCTTAGAAATAACGCCCGGTAGGTGTGAAAGTGGTCGGTGATGATCGTCAACTGGTTGAGCCCGAAGACTTCTTTGGCGCGCGCGACCGAGTCCAGCGTTCTCGTGCTCATGTCGTCGAGAGTCATCGCCGATTCCGGCACGCCCAGTTTAAGGAGTGCTTGTTCCATTTCGGCTGGTTCGTCGAACGTATCGTCGCTGGCGTGACTGTCGCCGCTGATCAATAAATGCCTGATCTTACCTTCGTGGTAGAGTCGCGCCGCGGCTCTCACCCGGCCTCGAAAATAAGGGCTCGGTCCGTGGAGCAGTCGTGGACTTGCACCCAAAACGAGCCCGACCTCGTTGACGGGCAGATCGTTGAGATCGGTGAAGACGTGCGATTGACTCGTTCTGATAATCCAGAAATTAATAATGGCGATGACGAGCGGGATGAGCAGGCATAATCCGATAAAGATCTTGGTATAACGTCCCGCCAAGAGGCGGTTTTTTTTGATTGGGGTAATGCTTTTCATCTATTCAACTTCTTTCTAGGTCCGGCGCGGAGCTGATGGGACAAATGAAAATCTCTGCCATCTATTCATTAATTCAAATAACTTTGCCGTCGAGTGGCTCCATCTTGCTCGGGCGAAGCAGCACGCGTGAAATGATCACAGAGAGAATCGCTGATCCGCCGATTAAATTTATCAGTACCACTATAATCAGTAACTGGGGGCCATGGGAATTGAAAAATTGTCCGATCAGCCAGGGCCAGAACATCCCTCCTGCGGAAGACCCGACAAGAAAGAATCCCGTGACTTTGCCAGTCAGGGAAAATCGGCGTTGCGCGAGCGCAAAGGTCATCGGAAAGATCGGCGCCATCGCCAGACCAAAACCGATGGCGCCAAACCACATGAGAGCCCGTGAAGCCGGCGCGATCAGCATGATTAATGCTACCACAATCCATGAGACTAGAGCCGGAATCAGGATCAGGCGAGGTCTGAAGCGCAACGCCAGTATGGCTCCGCCCAATCTGCCGAGCGTAAACGCCACCCAAAATGCCGAATTCAGGTACGCCGCCAACTGACTGTCCATGCCGCGAGCAACGGCGTAGCTGAAGAGCCACCCCATGAGACTCCCCTCGCCGCCAACTTCTAGAAAGAGGAAGATGACGAAGAGCGCCACGGGGACCATCGGTAACGGCGCATGATGATGTTCAGCTTGGCGTGAAAAAGGCGCCGGACTGGGAACACGCAGCAACACTAAGGCTGCCGGGGCGATCAGCAGGGCCAGAGAGAGATAACTGAGCCGGAGTGAGTTCGGATGTTGCGCGAACAGCGCGATGATTAAAGGCGCAAACGCCCCACCAAGGCTGAAGGTAAAATGCAGCGCATTGATATATGGTCCGACGCCGGCTCCGTGCACAAATGCCGTGAGCGCGTTGCCTCCGACGTTGATCGAGCCCGCGGCCATGCCGAGCATAATGAAGACGATGAAAAGACACCATAATACCGGAGTGAGCGGAGCCAGCATCATGATGATGGCTGCCGCCAGTAATGATCCGGCGAGCAGAGGATGACCGGCGACACGATCGTAAAGACGCCCGATGAACAGAGAACCGAGCAGCGTGCCCAGTGAACGGGCGATGAACAGCCGGCTGATCTGACCAACCGAGGCGCCGGTTTGAGCGGCGAGAGCCGGCAAGGTCGGTCCGAGCGATGACGTAATGAGACCAAGCGCAATGAATGAAACAAAGTAACGGATGGTGTTCTGCATTCGACTGCATCATAGCTTAGCTCTCGATAATCATCTATCCGGATGCCGGCTTGATGGGGCTTTTACCGTGATGCGCTGGAGTTTTTTACGCAAATATTGCAATTTTGTAGGTGTGGTGTTGATTTCACGCGGGATCTGTGGTGTGGTGCAAGCTGTCAATCTGGGTCAGATTTCCCGAGGGCTCTGTCACCTCATCTGTGACGGTCCCCAACGATGAAAAATCGAAAACTGAAAACTATATTTCCGAGCGGCAATTCTCAGTTCGGAGGAGAACAACAGACTGGCAGTCCGACACTCAGCAAAAGTCTTTTGTTCTCCTCCGAACTGAGAGTCGCTGTTTTCCGAGGAGTCCTTCATGTCGCCGTGTCAGACCCGGCAATCATGAAACGCCTTGAAAGTTCTCGATTTTCAGCTCTGCGACTGAAAGCTGAAAACTAAAAACTGTTTTCTGAGGAGCGCATAATGGCGAAGACTACAATCTATGATGCGATCGTGGTTGGTTCCGGCGCGACCGGGGGCTGGGCGGCAAAAGAATTGACTGAAAAAGGGATGACTGTGCTGTTACTGGAGGCGGGCCGTCAGCTCAATCCGTCGAAGGATTACAAGATGCTGGCGTGGCCGTATGACTTGAAATATCGGAATATCTTGCCGATGGCGAATGTCTCCAAAGACCGCCAGAAGACTCAATCGAAATGCTATGCCTGTGACGAATATGGACACCATTTCTTTGTCGATGACATTGACAATCCATACACGACTGCGCCGGGCAAGCCGTTCGATTGGATTCGCGGGCGACAAGTCGGCGGACGCACGCTGATGTGGGGCCGCCAGTCTTATCGACTGAGCGATTATGAACTAAAGCCTGCCAGCCGCGACGGATATGGAGAAGATTGGCCGATCAGCCATCAGGAACTTGCACCATATTACGAGCGTGTCGAGCGTTTCGTCGGCATCAGCGGGTCATCGGAGAGACTGCCGCAATTACCCGACTCAATCTTTTTGCCGCCCATGTCGCTGACTTGCAGTGAGATGCTGCTCAAGAAGGCCGTCGAAAAGAATTGGAATGATCGCAAGGTGATTATCGGCCGCGTCGCGATGTTGACCAAGCCACACAATGGCCGCGCGGCCTGCCATTACTGCGGTCATTGCGAACGCGGCTGCGATTCGCATTCATATTTTAGTACGCCGGGTTCAACTCTCCCGGCGGCAATGAAGACCGGAAAATTGACCTTGCGCGCCAATTCCGTCGCCAGCCACATCATCGTCGATCAGAACACGGGCAAAGCCAAAGGCGTGGCCTACATCGATCAGAATACAAAAAAGGCCGCCGAAGCGTTCAGCAAGGTCGTGGTGGTCTGCGCCTCGACGATTGAATCGGCTCGATTGCTGTTGAACTCTGCCACCGACCAACATCCGCATGGGCTGGGCAACAATTCATCGGGCGTGCTTGGCTGCTATCTGATGGACCATACTTATGGCGTCAGCATTGGCGGCCTGGTGCCCGCCGCAGCGAAATTCCCTTACAATTATGACGACGGGCGCAACAACGGAGTCTACATCCCGAAGTTCCGCAATATCTCCGAGAAGCATCCGAAATTCATTCGCGGTTATGGCATTCAGGCGGCCTCGCAAAAGGGAATGCTGCCGACGCATCTGCACCGCATTCCCGGTTTCGGCAGTGAGTTTAAAAAAATGGTGCGCGAAACCCCCGATGCGCCGAATTTCTGGATGGGCGCTTTTGGCGAGATGCTTCCGCGGAAAGAGAATCGCGTCACGATCAATAAAGATCTGAAAGACGCCTGGGGGATACCCGTCGCGCACATTGAATGCACGCATAGCGATAATGAGCGGGAGATGGTCAAGGATGCGCTTGAAATGATGAAGGAGATGGTCACGGCAGCCGGCTGGGAGATTGCCTGGGCCAATCCCTCATTGGCGCCTCCGGGATTGTGTATTCACGAAGTCGGGACGGCGCGCATGGGAAATGATCCGAAGACCTCGGTGCTCAATAAATTCAATCAGAGTTGGGACGTCAAGAATCTGTTCGTGACCGACGGCTCGTGTTTCGTGGCGATGGGTTGCCAGAATCCGACCCTGACGATGATGGCACTCACCGTCCGCGCCTGTGATTATCTGGTCGATGAATATAAGAAGGGGAATTTATGAACTCCGGTCAAAGCAATGACGATGAGATCTAAAGTCTTCGTTACACACCGGCTTCCCGAGCCTGCGATGAGCAGGTTGGGAGATGTCTGTGACTATCAGATCGGGACCGACCACGGAACTCTCGGTCGCGAAGCCTTGCTCTCCGGCATCAGTGAGGCTGACGGATTGGTCTGTTTGCTGACGGATCAGATCGACAGCGAAGTGATTAAGTCCGGAACGAAGTTGCGCGTCATTGCCAATGTTGCGGTTGGTTATAACAATATTGACGTGGCCGCCGCACAGCAGCGCAAGATCTTTGTCACCAATACCCCGGAGGTTTTGACCGACGCCACGGCGGATTTGACCTGGGCTCTGATTTTGGCCGTCACCCGCCGTGTCGTCGAGTCCGACGCTTTTTTGCGCGCCGGCAAGTTTACCGGGTGGGGTTTTGAATTGATGCTTGGCACCGGATTGACCGGCAAGACCCTCGGAATTGTTGGTTATGGCCGGATCGGCCGAGCCGTGGCGCGGCGCGCCACCGGATTTGGAGTGTCAGTCATCTACTGTGGACGCGAGGACATCGCCTTCCGCGATGATCCGCAGCACAACGCCTTGATGATGGCTCGACAGGCCGGATCCTGGGCCGGAACAGGGCCTCTCAATCAGAGCGCTCGGATCGACGGTCTTCTGACGCGCCGTGTGACCTTCAATCAACTGATTGAGATGGCGGACATCATCACGTTACACGTGCCGTTGGCCGCCGCGACTCATCACCTCATTGATCGAAACGCATTGGGGCGCATGAAACCGACCGCTTATTTGATCAATACCGCTCGAGGTCCGGTTGTGGACGAAACAGCATTGGTTGAATGCTTGCAATCGAAACGAATCGCGGGAGCGGGCCTTGATGTTTACGAGCGCGAGCCGGAGATCAGCCCTCCCTTGCTGACGATGGATAACGTCGTCTTGCTGCCTCATCTCGGTAGTGCGACATCAGAGACTCGCACTGCGATGGCCCTGATCGCCGTCGAAAATGCCATCGATGCATTGTCAGGCAAGACTCCACGAAATGCCGTGTAGAGAAATGGAACTAAACCGGGGATCAGCATCTGTCTTCGGGGTAATCCTGAACGGCAACTTGAAAAATGCCGAAAGTGAGAGTGAATTATTGAGCATCGCGATCTCTTCCATCCGCGTCTGAAGTCTCCCCATGTCAGCTAAATCTGGCGTCTGTCAGCCGGAGGCGGCAGCCCGCTCTCCACTCATTGTCATAACTCATTAAATTTGATTGGGATAGCTACTGGCATCCCGATTGCCTAAATTATCTTCAGTGTGATGAAAACAAACTTGAAAAGCGCTTCATTGATATACAATCCAACAGCGGGCGCACTGCGCCGTCATCCGGCGCAGATCGAACGACTGGTCAATGCGCTCCGAGAGCAGGGGATTGAAGTTGCGGTACAAGCTACCTCCTACGCAGGACATGCTACCGAACTGGCTCAGCAAGCGGTGAGCGACAAGATGGACCTCGTTCTTGTTTGTGGCGGTGACGGCACGATTAACGAGGTCGCACAAAGTCTCGTCGGAACCGAGGCGACGATGGCTATCTGGCCTTGTGGCACGGCCAATGTGCTGGCTGAAGAGTTGCAGTTACCGCGTCATCCGAAAGCTCTGGCCCGCTTGATTGTTGATCACAGCATTCGCATGATTAGTGTCGGACGTGCCATGAAGCCGGAACTTAATTGGCAACGTTATTTCTTGTTAATGGCCGGGATTGGTTTGGATGCGACAATCGTTCATGGTGTTGATCTGGATTTAAAACGATTAACGGGGATCGGCGCTTACCTAGCTTCGGGACTCGATTATTTGGCGCGGCTGCCCCTTACACCATTCTCGGTTGATTTTAACGGGCATCATTACGAGAGCACTTTTGCCGTGATCGCTAATGCCGCTCGATACGCTGTCTGGTTTAAGCTTACGCCGTCGGCAAAAGTCGATGACGATAAATTGAATATTTGCTTGTTCAATTCTCATAGTCGTCTGGCTTTTCTGAGGCATGCTTTTTTATCTATTAATGGCAAACACACACGCAGAGCTGACGTCGTCTGTCAGGAGACGCGCGAGGTGGTCGAGGCGAATTCGAACAATGCCGCGCTCGTGCAACTAGACGGCGATGTCGTCGGCAATCTACCAATGCAATTTGAAATTGTGCCTCAAGCATTGCGCATTATCGCGCCAACGAAAAGTTTCGAGCTTCAAGCTGCGAGATCC
>Ga0081539_10002013_pt1 | contig 30745 bp, 20 predicted proteins | sample TabmetS4T2R2_FD_71023 | JGI IMG/M metagenome (GOLD analysis project Ga0081539, IMG submission 71023) | Tabebuia heterophylla rhizosphere microbial communities from the University of Puerto Rico - S4T2R2 | ecosystem: Host-associated > Plants > Roots > Rhizosphere ... | reverse complement strand
GCTGGCCGGCTTCGGGTCAAGTCCGAGCCTTGCTGGATAATCTGACGGTCGGCGCACTCGCGTTGGGCCGCATGACGGGGCGCACGCGCTCGGCGTGAGCCCGGTCGAGTTCTTCTCGAATCGCGCGGAGCTGGCGCTGCTCGAATTCCCCCACCGCGATGCCACGCCAGCGGTCCGCGGCGCGAATCACCGCGGCGTACATGAGCTTCAACACCGGCCGCTCCCCGAACGCGTGCGGGATGATCTTGGTGCGCCGGCGCTCCTCGAGGAAGAGCCGCTCGAGAAGATTGGTGGTGCGGATCACCTTGCGATGGCGCAACGGAAAGCGGAGATGGGCAATACAGGCGTCGAAGTCGTCGACGAAACACTGCGTGACCGCGGGCAGGTCGCTGCCATAGGCCTGAACGAAATCATCGCGCAGCAGGATCGCCAGCGCCGGCGAGGCCGCCTCGTAGCTCGCTCGTGCGCGAATCGCGATTTCGGGCCACTGACTCTCCGGGGCCTTGCTGCGCAGATTGCGCAGGCGGTGGACCAGGCAGCGCTGACGCAGCGCCCGCGGAAAGCAGGTTTCGACGGCGCGAATCAGCCCCGGCGCGCCGTCGGTAACGGCGAGCAGCGGATCCGGCAGGCCCCGACGCTTGAGGTCCTCGAAAAACGCCGTGCAACTCGCCGTGTCCTCCTTGGTGCCCGGCGCGAGGTGCAGCAACACCTTCCGCCCGTCCTCGGTGATGCCCCAGGCGCACAATACCGCCTCGCGCGGCAGCCCGGCGTGCAACCGCTCGGCGACGCCATCGACGAAGAAATAGGCCACAGCGAACTCGCTGAGATCCCGCGCCGCGAAGGCCTCGTACTCCTGCCACAGTCGCTCCGTTACTTGGCTCACCGCGCTGCGACTGAGCACGCTGACGCCGGTTGGGTCCCGGAAGGCGGCCTCGACGTCCCGCGTGCTCAGCCCACGCGCGAACATCTCCACGGCCAGGCGCTCCAGCTCGGCCGTGCGGCCGGCGAGCCCGGCGCGCACGCGCGATACGAACGGCTCGGCCCGATCGCTGACTTGAGGCACGCCGTACTCGATCGCGCCTTCCGCGGTGCGCAGTCGGCCACGGCGATAGCCGTTGCGATAGCCGCGCCCGGCGTCGGCCCCGTTTTCGTAGTAGCCGCGCCCGAGCGCTTCGCCGACCTCGGCCTCGAGCGCCTCCTCCACGATCTTCCGCACCGCGAGCTTGATCAACTCGGTGCGGGCGTCGCCATCGGCCACGCCTTCGGTCAACAGCTCACTGAGCTTCTGGCTTGTCCGCTCCGACGCCGGTATTCTCGACTCCACGGGGATGCCTCCTCTTGCCGCCGGCGCCAACCGGCGACGCTTGGGTTTTGGTCCAAGCAAGAGTGCATCCCCGTCTGGTTTTCCAGCAAGTGTAGGACTTCACCCTCGGCGGCGGCGGCAATTTCGTGGCGTCGCCACGAAATTCCCCGCCTGGCGGCGCCCGCCGGAGGGCGGGGCCGGGGCGCCGCGAGCGGCCGTGTCCGGCCGCTCGCGACGTCACGGCGTGCAGCTATACCGCGAACGCTCGCAGGTCGGCCTTCTGCTGCGGCGTCCGTGAGCCGCGACAGCTCGAGCTCTCGCTCGGCGGCGCGGCTCGGCAGTTCCCCCTTCGGGCTGAGCCTTGTCCAGTTCGGCCTAAAGTGCGGATCGTGGCCGCCGCGGCGCTTCCTGGGTCGCAATTTCGTGGCACGTCGCCACGAAATTCGAGCAGCGGCTCTTGGCGGACGCGGCGACTGGTTAATGTATTTCGGCCCGTATTAGCGCCGATTTTCAGCCAGACAGTCCTGAAGGAACGCGTCTTGAGGTTTACGACGAGCTCGAATTTGGTGCGCTGCTCCACAGATATGTCAGCGGGCTTCGCGCCCTTGAAAGTCTATTAAGCGGTAGCTGTAGCGATCGCCTCGGCCCCGAGCGTCCCGATCGGAAGAGAAAAGTGGAAGTTCGCGCCGTACGACTCGCTCGGCGTCGCCCAGAGTCGGCCGCCGTGGGCCTCTATGATCGAGCGGCTGATCGACAAACCCATGCCCATGCCGCCCGGCTTCGTGGTGAAGAACGCATTGAAAAGCCGGTTCTGAGCGCTCCGGTCGATCCCGACGCCGGTGTCGTGAACGGTGACGGTGACCAGCTTGCCGTCCTGTTCAGATGTGATCGTCAGCTTCCGCGGACGCTCGCCGACGCCGACCATGGCCTCGATGCTATTCATCACCAGGTTCAAGGTGACCTGCTGGAGCTGTATCCGATCGCCGCGCACGGACGGCAGCGCCGACGCGAGCTCGAGGGCGAGCGAGATCCCATGATCCCGCAGCTGGGAGCGAAAAAGCGAAAGGACGTCGCGCACGACGTCGTTGATGTCGAGCGGCGCCTTTTGCGGCTCGGCTTTCGTCGCGAGTTGTCGGATGCGCTGGATGACTTGCGCGGCCCGATGGCCATCCTTCACGATCGCGTCGAGCGCCTCGCGGACCTGGTTCAGATCGGGATTCGGCGCCGCCACCCAGTTCAGCGAGGCGTTGGCATCGGCAACGATGGCGGCCAGGGGCTGGTTGACCTCGTGGGCGATCGACGCCGCGAGCTCGCCCATCGTCGTGACGCGATTGATATGCGCGAGCGCCATCTCGGTTTCGCGCAGGGCCGCCGCCGCCCGCTTGCTCTCCGTGATGTCCTGGATCGTGCCGAACATGCGAGAGGGCCGGCCCCACTCGTCCTTCGTGACATCGCCCTGACTGTGCACGATGCGCACTTCACCGTCAGGCCGAACCACGCGATATTCCGCTTCGTAACGCGTGCCGCCACGTACCGCGTCCGCCGTTCCCTGGACGGCGATCAGCCGATCCTCCGGGTGGATCAGATCTCGTAGTCGGCTCAGGTTCATCTCGCGCTCGTGCGGAGCCAGCCCAAAGATGCGGTAGGTTTCGTCCGACCAGATGAGGCGATCCGTGTCGAGGTCGCGTTCCCAGTACCCAACATGCGCGATGCGTTGAGCTGCCTCGAGTCTGGCCTCGCTCTGGCGAAGGCCGTCCAACGTCTGCTTGAGACGGGCGGTCATGAGATTGAAGGCCTGCGCGAGGAGCCCGACTTCATCGTTGCGCCGAGCCTCGGGCACGTCTTGCCATTCACCTTTGGTGATGGCTTGCGCCGCCTTCGTGAGGGCCGTCATTGGTCGTAGCGCGCGTCCGGCCGCCCAGAAGCCCAACATCAGGAAGCCGACGACGATCACTGTGCCCACGGCGATTGAGAGGTACGCCGCACCATACACAGGGCCCAGGAAATCGGCGGCGGGGAGCGCCGAGACGATGGTCCAGTTGATTGCGCCTGGTGCTTCGAAGCGATCGACAGCCGCATAGATCTTGCCGCGCTCGGGGTCATCGAAGGAAAACGGCCTCGGCCCGGTTGACGATGGCTCGAGGATCTCAGGGTGTCGGCCGAGGTGACGAGCAGTTTCTCGAACGAGGCGATCGCCAGCTTCCGATGCGTGCAGGCGCTGTTCCTTGCCCTCGGCGCCGACCGCGACCGGTGACACCCCTCCCGAGGCGGCAATCAATTGTCCCTTGGCATCGACGATGAAGGCACGCCCAGTGTCGCCGATGCGGAGTGACTTCATGAAATCGGAGAGCGCCGTCAGAATCAGCTTTACATTGCATACCCCCGCGAAGCTGCCGTCCTTGCTTACGACCGGCGCCGACAGCCCCACCCCGAGGAGACGCTCAACAGAGCCGAGATACGGCTCGGTCCAATACTTCGCGCGAGTCTCCCGTACCCTCTTGTACCAACCCTGCTCACGGGTATCGAAGTAGACACCCGACTTGTGCAATTTCCCGATTCGGCCGTCAGGAGAGGCTTCGTATTCGCGATAGACACCGGCGCGAAAGTGATCCGTCATCAGAAAGACGATCGTCCCGTCCGCCAGCCTGCCGGCGTCGGTCATGCCACCCTGCTCGTTGCCGCACGCCAACCATCGAACGCTGGGCTCGTCGTTTACCTGGGCATAGAGCTGACGCCTGAGCGCAACCGGATCGCTAAACGAGATCTCATGTCGGCCGATGTCATTGACCATCCGGGTCGACATCCTGTCCCCAAACGTAATCATGTCGTCGACCTTGCGACGAACAGTCTCGGTCATCTGCTTGATCAATTCATCGGACGTAATCGAGACGACGACACGCCCCGCCCAGATCCCGAGGCCGGTCAAGACCAGGCTCAAGACGAGAGTGATCGCGACAGCGGGGAGAATTAGGCGGCGGCGCAACATGATCGCAGGCCCACGCGACCACCATGGATGACGATGAGGACTCCGTGTGAGCCTGTGATCATGCGTCCTCCCGTCATCCCTCAATGGGACCGAAAATGGTCTTAAAGAGCCGCTGGGACCCGCGACCTCGATCATCACCGCCGAGCGTCAACGCTCGCCGATCATAGCGTACGGTCGACCGAATATACACGCACGCGCGATATAGCGACATGACTCCCGTTTGATGCGAAATGGGCGAAACGAAATAGACCCACCCTATCCGAGAGCGCTATCCCGTAAGCGAAGGCGCGGTCGCATCTCCGGTTCGCGCTATCTCAGGCGCTAATAGCAAGGGCTTTCATCACTTCCGCGGCGCGTGCAGCTCCCCGACCAACTCCTCCGACAACCACGAAATAGACGCGGGTACCGCAAGGGAACACAAAGCGGCCGGGAATTTCGTTCCCGGGCCGTTTCGTGCGTCCACCGGCTCCCCCGCTGCTAAAGAGAGCGGCTTCGAATCGCTAGATCGGCATCGCCTGAAAGACGACGTTGATCGTCGGAGCTCAGCTATCTGACCCGTGCGGTCAGTGACTCAAACGTGCCGCCGTCGAAAGCAACGTTGTGGAAGGCTTCGCCGATGATCGGCGAACGGCTGACCTCGTACACAAGGCGGGATTTGCCAACACCCGCCTCTCCGACGATTGCCGCGATCTGTCCGTGGCCGTCGCCTGCCCTGCCGCTCGCGCGGCGAAGCTCTTCGAGCTCAGCGTCGCGACCCACGAAGCGTGTGAGACCACGCCGAGCCGCCGTGGCCTGGAGACGGGTGCGAGGCGGTGCCGACCCCGTCATTCTCGGCAAGGTGAGCGATGCGACCGCGCATCACGTCAACGTCGGGGCTGGGCTGGACGAGGACGGCGTCGGCACGACCTCTGCCGATCTCGGTGAAAATACGGTCGAGATCGGCGGGCTCTACGCCGCGAAGGACGCTAATTCGCTCACGGCGAAAGCCTCTCGTGCGGCGGCGCGAGCGAGGAGACTCTGAGCAGCTCGAAGACCGGAATCTGCCGCGCCGGCACGGGGTACGTGAGAATCCGGGGACAGAGCTCTTTGACCTTTGGCGTACACCGAGTCGCGCTCGTCGCCGGACAGCTCGCGTGCTACTGCGTCGTAAGACTCTGCGCCCATCTCGACGTGGACGTTCGGGTTCGCGCGCACGTTGTGCACCCATGCAGGGTTGGTTTCGCCACCACCGCGTGTGCCCACGAAGATGACGCGGCCGTCGACCTGGAAGTACTCCAGCGGCGTCAACCGCGGTTGCCCGGACTTGGCGCCTGTCATCGTCAACAGCATGACGGCAGAGTTCTCGAATGGGCCCCCGACAACTCCGCCGTTCGCCCGGAACTCCTCGATGACGGACGAGTTGAACCTCGCCAACACGCCGGGATCGGCCTTTACCTCGGCGTGCTTGGGGATAGGGGGAACTTTGGATTTCATACCGACCTGGAGAGCATAGGAGACATAAAGCCCCTTCCCGGGAGTGGATGGGGAGACAGTGCGGACGCCGACCCACCGGACGCGCGCCCGACGACGCCTACCTAGCAGGCACACATGGGCAGAGCCACGCTGGGCGCTGCTCCGGCGATTGAAGTACACCTCACCCATCACACACCATTCCTCGAACACGGACAGAACACGGACGAAATGAGAAGGGCCTACGGAGCCGTGCTCCGTAAGCCCTTGTCTTCCGTGGTTGCGGGGGCCCGCTACGGACGGTCCGAAAGCACCGTCCATCCCGTTTCACTTCGAGGTGAGCCGGACAGTACTACGAAGCCGCCGTGGGCCAGCGTCGGCCTAGACGCCGCCAGAGGTCCGGAGAACACGGGTTCGATTCCCCAACGGGCTACCCACGTCGTTGGACATGGGCGTCTTCACCTGGGCCGGAGAGGCGGTAGCGTGACTTTCGCCGCCATGATGACCCGCGGCGGGATTCGAACCCGTGTTTGAGTCACGATCACGTTTTCGCGCAGAAATATACGAAGTTGCACGCTGGTTAGTTCCGACGAATGCAACACGGACTAAAACACGCAGCTCCGATTTTCTTTCAAACTTACTCGTTCAACTCGCGGCTGCATTTGAACCAGCGACGTCGGGTTATGAGCCCTTTTCAAAATCGAAACTCGCGCCAACACTCCACAAACAACGCCTCGTAAATTAGCGCGTCGCGTGTTGTCGCTTTGTGCGTTCTTTGGCTTTCGGTGGGAGCAACCTCCTGTGTAATTGCTGCGTGAAGGAAACTGGACGGAGCAGCCAGGAGTAAGCTCTCCGGACATAGAGGACGCCCAGTCAATGGTCCTCCAGGGTGCTCTCCTCGCGGTCCGCAAGACGATGTGCTACGGTCTGCTCGCTTGTGCGAGCGCAGGGAACTCATGAACGAAGAGCCCTCGATACAGCGCCGGCTCGCCGCCATCCTGGCTGCCGACATCGCTGGCTACAGCCGTCTCATGGGCCAGGACGAGGCCGCCACGGTTCGCGATCTTAAGCGACACCAGGCGGCGATCCTCCCGCTGGTCGGCCGTCACGGCGGCCACATCATCGACACCGCCGGCGATGGGATCCTCGCCGAATTCCCGAGCGTGGTGGGCGCGACGGAGTGCGCGGTTCAGATCCAGGCCGTCATGGCCGCGCGCAACGCCGATGTGCCGGAGCAGCGCCGGATGCTCCTCCGCATCGGCATCAACCTGGGTGACGTCGTCCACGACGAGACGCGGATCTACGGGGACGGCATCAACGTCGCGGCGCGGCTGGAAGCGCTGGCCGCGCCGGGTGGCGTGCTCGTCTCCCACGCGGTTTACGAGCAGGTCCGCGATCGACTGGCCCTCGCCTTCGAGGATCTGGGCGAGCGAGAGTTGAAGAACATCGCGCGTCCGGTGCGCGTCTACCGGCTCCAGGCGCCAGGCGAGCCAACGGCGGCCGCGCCGGCGCCGACGTTGACGCTCCCCGAGAAGCCGTCGATCGCCGTGCTGGCCTTCGCCAACATGAGCGGCGACCCGGAGCAGGGCTACCTCGCCGACGGGATCGCCGAGGACACCCTCACCGCGCTCTCGCGCGTGCGTTGGCTATTCGTGATCGCCCGGCAGTCGAGCTTCTCTTACAAGGGCCGGGCCGTCGACGTGAAGCAGATCGGCCGCGAACTGGGCGTGCGCTACGTCGTCGAGGGCAGCGTCCGCAAGGCCGGCAACCGCGTGCGCATCGCTGCCCAGCTCATCGAGGCCGAGACGGGCGCCCACGTCTGGGCCGACCGCTTCGACGGCGACCTGAGCGACATCTTCGCCGTGCAGGACGAGATCACGGAGCGAATCGTCAGCGCCGTAGAACCGAGTGTCCAGGCGAGCGAGATCAGGCGTGCGCGGACCAAACCGACCGAGAGCCTGACCGCCTACGACCTCTACCTGCGCGCCTTGCCGGAGTATTACGGACAGACGCCGGAGACCTACAAACGCGCGGAGGATCTCTTGCGCAAAGCCATCGAGGTCGACCCGGGGTATGCGGAGGCTCTGGGCACGCTCACCGACTCCATCGCTGGCGGCACGCTGGAGGGCTTCTATGGGGACTGGACTCGCGGAACGATCGACGCCTGCCAGATCGCCGCGCGCGCCGTGGCCGCGGGACCGGACAACAGCACGTGCCTTGCGAGTGCAGCGTTCGCCTATGCGGTTCTGGCGTCCCGGTTCGACGAGGCGCACCAGCTGGCCGATCGGGCACTCATGCTGCATCCGAATTCGGCGTGGGTACGTCATCGGATCGCGGGGGTCTACGTCGTCTGTGGCGACTGCGACAAGGCCATCGCGCAGCTCGAGGCGGCTCGCCGCATGAACCCGCTCGAAACGAAGAAAGCGGCCACCGCCACCTTCTCGACCCTCGCTGCCGCACTCTTCTTCGCGCGCCGCTTCGAGGAGTCGCTCGAGGCCGGAAGGCACGCATTGTCGTTCACCCCGACGGCGAATACTTCCCGGAGGTACGTTGCCGCCTCCCTCGGCCAGCTTGGTCGCATCGAGGAAGCGCAGGCTGAGGTCGCCGAACTCCTCAAGTACTTTCCCGACGCTTCACTCGCGCTGTTCCGTCGTCACCCGTTCCGCTACGGCTGGATGCGCGAGTTGGTCCTCGACGGCCTGCGCAAGGCAGGGCTGCGCGAGGAATAGATTAGGCCTGCGCCTTCCACTTATTCGTCCGTGCACGCCGCCGCCGTAGGATCGAAATCGGTCACGAACGCTCGACGGTCCACCCTCGGACCTCCGGCTGGGGGATGGTAGCGCCCGGTCAGAGCGGGGGCAAGGTGCGCGCGCTGCCGGATAATCGCTGCGTCAACGGACGGGGTAGCGAGGGTGGGAGAGGTGGGCGGGTAAGGGATATCTCTTCCGTGGCTGAATGCAGTGAGTCTTACAGCCTGTAGGAAGTAGCGCGTCAGCCGCCCACCTCGCTCACCTTCTCGACCCGGTGGCAATAGGCTTGCTCTGGGGCATCCCCAGGGAGGAGCCGGGCATGAACAAGAACGAGATCAAAGGCAAGGTCGAGCGGGCCAAGGGAGCGGTCAAGGAGAAGGCGGGTCGGATCGCCGACAACCCGGATCTCGAGGCCGAGGGCGCGGCGGAGCGCGACGCCGGCGCAGTGCGCGAGACTGCTGGGAAGGCACAGCGCAAGATCGGCGAGGCGGTCAAAGACGTGGGCAAGAAGATCAACAACGCGTAGGGCAGCGGCCCTCGTCCCGGTCACCGCGTTGCCCTCGGACGCGGGTCGGGACGAGGCCGAACTACTGCGAATCGGATTCGCGCCCGGTCGACCCACCGCTCCGCGACAATGAGTGTGGCCGTCTCCGCGGCGTCGGCGGTCGTCTTTCGCTCGAAGTTCGAACGCTACTTCGGTGGACGCGGAACCCATCGCAAGAACACATCGCGATGATGCCGCCCGTGCCTTCGTTGAGCTCGAGATGCCCGGCCGCATCCCGTCGCAACCGGTTCTCTCCCGCAGGCCTGGGGCCCGTCATCTCGCCCAGTGTAGGCGAACCCGATGAGCCGAGCCTACACGCCGTCAGTGGCGCTACGCGTGCGGAAAGCAGACGCGTCCGCAGGAGCGGGCGCCAATTCCTGGTGATTCCTGGGTAAACGAAAGGGTTAGCGGACTTAACGTCCGCTAACCCCTCGTCGTTGATGGTTGCGGGGGCTGGATTTGAACCAGCGACCTTTGGGTTATGAGGGGAAATTTGGTCAACACAGGAGCCGAGACGAGCCAAGTCAAACCAATGACGGCTATGCTTTAGCGAGCCGTTTCGTCGGAGCCTTTTGGGTCATTTCGGTCGCCCTGCTTCATAATCGTTTCATAGGTGTCGACCGCAGCTCTCGCCCTCACGCAGGCCTCGCGTGTGCCTCATGATCCTCTCTCTCGCTGCGTCTATTCACTGCGAGCTATCCAAGTCGCAATGACGTGACGATGTCGCCCGGATGCAGGTCTCCGGAGGCGACTTCGTGGGCGTGAAGAGAACGAAAATGTCGCGCTGATCAGAACCACCTGAGCCCGCTCCCTGCCGCGCGAGCGTCTTGTCGACGTACATCGCGGCAGGCAGACAGACCGGCGAAGCCTCCGCCCGCGATGACGACGGTCGGCGTCCTCTCCATGTCAGATCAGCCCGTAGGCGGTGAGATGGCGGGCGCTGCTCGCAACGAGCACCTTGACGACCGTGATCGTGGGAATCGCGAGCAACATTCCGGCCGGACCGAACAGCGTCGCACCTCCGATGATGCCGACGACGACAACAAGCGGGTGCAGCTTCACCGAGCCGCCGAGAACGATCGGCTCATAGACGACATTTTTCACGAGTTCCGCGAGCGCCACCGCGACGATGACCGCAATCGCGAACGTCTCGGGCGTGACGAGCGGGATGAGCGGATGAACCTCCTCCGCGAGCAGCGCATACGCAAGCCCGCCCAGCAACGCAGCGGCGAATCCCATGTACGGAACGACATTGCTCGCTCCGGTGAAGATTCCGATCGCGACCGCCCATCGCACCGGCACGCCTATGATCGCGAGCAGCACAAGGACGGTGAGGCCGAGCGCGCAGCATTCGAGAAAGATCCCGCGCACGTAATCACCGAGCGCATCATCGATGTCGGCAAGCACCGCGAGCGCCGGCTCGAACAGGCGATTCGGGACCATGCTGAGCAGCCCGCGCTTGAGATCGCCTGAATCCCACAAGAGGAACAGGAAGATCAGCGGCGCGATGATCCAGGTCGAAAGGATATCGCCGAGCGCGGGGGCACTATCCTGGGCGGCCGACGTCGTCGCCGAGGTCGAGGATGCGCCCGCCGTCCGCACGGCGACTTCTCCTCGCGGCGTGCGGCCGGCGCGGATCGCGAGCGCCTGTGCGTTGGCACGTTCCTGTTCGAGCAGCTTCGATCGCGACGCGACGAGCTGCGCGCGCTCGTCTGGGGTCAACGCAAGGACGTCAACGACGCGATCGACGAGCGGGTCGAGATCGCGGTGCGCGAGCCAGTAGAAGCGATTGCCCCGTGTCCACGAGGCGTCCAGCCCCATGACCGTCCGGTAGGTGCGCGTGAGCGCGTGCAGCGCGCGAACGCGCACTTCCAGCGCTTCGATCTCTGTCGGCATGGCGGCGCGAAGACTGGTCAAGCCTGCGAGCCCCACGGACGCGAACGTCACCAAGAGCAATCCGGCGGCAACGCCTCGCGGGATCCGCCGACGTTCCAGGCGGGCGACGAGGGGGCGACAGATGTACGCGAGAACGCCGCCCACGAACGCCGGCACGATCAGGCCTCTAAGTCCCCACAACAGCCAAGCGGTAAGGATGGCGGACGCGACCCCGACCACCCACGTGACCGCGACGCCCGTCCGTGTCGTCACGGCCGGCCCTCGAGATTGAATTCTGCGGCAAGCTCGGCATCGAGGAGCATCTGGAGTCGCGCGGCCATGATGCCGGCCAGCCTGATTAGCACCTTGTTCGCGAGCGCCGGAGAACCGACCATCAACGCGTCGAGGTCGGACTTCCCGAGCGCGAGCAACGATACCGGCCCACGCGCGCGGATCGAAAACCAGCGAGTCATCGCTGCGCCGACGGCCGCCGATTCCTCGAACGATGCAGGGGGCTCGAGGAGCACGAGCGACGTCTCTTCGCCGCCGGCAGCGCATCTCACGACTTCGACCACGCCGCGTCGCACGATGAACAACGCCACGCCGGGCCGCCCTTCTTCACAAATGGATTCGCCGTCGGCGTACTCGCGCGCGTGGACAATGCGCGCCAGCCGCACCAGGTCGCGCCGATCGACGTCCGCGAAGAGGCTGACTTGCCCAAGAAACTCGACGAGACTTGCGCGGTCGGCCGCCAGCGTCTCAGGCTGCTGGAATAGCGACCGCGCGCGCCGCGCGAACGTCGTTGCCGACCCCGCGCGCCTCGGGAGCCGAATCTCCTTCAGCCCGGAGAATGCGAGTTTGGCATTCATCGCCAGTCGCCGTTCTCGGAGGAGCCGTCATCGTCTACGTTGTCGAGGTTGAGGCGACAGATCCTGTCGTCGAGCTCTCGGGCGAGGCCCGCGAGCTGCCCGGCCGGCACGCGTAGCAGCGCGTCGAGCTCGTGCGCCGCGAGCTCCACTCCGAGGACCAGACAAGCCCGCGCCGGGTTGCGAAAGAAGGCTCGCCGGAAGCTCGCGTCCGTCAACAAGCGCCCTAGTGTTCGTTCGACGTCCTTCTGACTCATGCGTGATCTCCGGCGCTCCGAGTGGCAAACATCGCACCAAGCGCACGTAACGCGCGAATCGTACGCCGGCCGCGTTTTTCGGCGCCGTCGTGGTGTGAGACCGCACATGAGTGTGCGAATCCACACATCGACGTGGATGCGCGAACGTTCTGCCGAGGGGGTTGCCGCGAAACTCCACGATCCATCGCCGATAGCGCGTGTGGCTCACACCGTGCAATCGGACGGCTATGAGTGACGCAACCGTGCTGACTGCTCATCGAAAGGAGACGTCCATGTCGAACGTGCTACGACGGAGATGCGCGATCCTGGCCGTGATCGCCAGCCTGGTCTTCGCCACGGCCGCCCAGGCTCACATGCCGCAGTCCCCCTGGAAGAAGGCGGCGCCGTTTCCGGAGCCGGATGAAGAGCTCTACGGCGTCGCCGTGAACGGCAAGCTCTACGTCATCGGCGGCTGGGGCGACGGGAAGGCTCGGGGCGTTACCTACGAGTACGACCCGGCCACCGACAAATGGGCCAAGAAAAAGTCGATGCCGCGGCCAGGCCACCATGCCGCCTTAGCCGCTGCCAACGGCAAGATTTACGTGATGGGCGGCTTCGTCGCCCCTCAGGACACCCAGATCCCAGTCGGCGGCGCATGGCAACCGATCGACGACGCGTGGGAGTACGATCCGGCCGCCGATTCCTGGAAGTCGCTGCCGCCGCTACCCGGCAAGCGGGGCGCCGCGGTAGCTGTCGAAGCGGGCGGCAAGATCTACGTGATCGGCGGCGTCACGACGGTGGAAGGCTCCAAGGATCCCTTCTTCACGTTCTTCGGACCGGCTCGCGTTGTCACGACCAATGAGGTGTACGACCCCGCCACCAACAAATGGGAGAGCCGCCGGCCGATGACCGTGGCGCGCAACCACGCGTTCGCAGGTGCGGTCAACGGCAAGATCTACGTCATCGGCGGCCGCACCGGCCACGGCTTCATCCTGTCCGCCACCAATACGGACGTGGTGGAGGAGTACAGTCCCGTGAGCGACACGTGGAGCGGGCCCAAAGAGCGGATGCCGACCCCCCGAAGCGGCGGCGCCTGGGGCACGGACGGCCGCAGGATCTACGCGGCCGGTGGCGAGGTGACGACCAAAGAGCTCGTCGGCGCCTTTCGAGGCATCGAGGCGTACGAGCCCGCGAGCAACTCCTGGACGACGCTGCCCTCCATGCCGATGCCTCGTCATGGCGTCGCGGGTGCGGTGATCGGCAATCGGTTTCACCTGGTGAGCGGGATGATCCAGTCCGCCGGGGCGCTGACGTTCCAGGACCCGAAGCTCGAAGTCCACACGGGGGCGCATGACGTGCTGGAGCTGCAGTTCAATCCGGGTCCTGTCACGGGTGCGAAGGCCGACGGGCCGCCGTCTTCGGCGGCTCCAAAGATCGAGGCGACGACGCCGTCCGCAGCTCCAAAGATCGAGGCGACGACCTCGTCCGCGGCTCCGAAGAAGACCTACACGCGCTACAACGTCAACAGTCCCGAAGGCCAAAAGATGCTCGCGAAATATGCGCAGGCGATCGAGATCATGCAGCAGTTGCCCGACTACGATCAGCGTTCGTGGAAATGGTGGTGGAATACCCATTGGATCAAGGGCTACCCCGCGGCGCTGTGGGATCTCTCTAGGAAAAACAAAACGGAGGTCATCGCGGCTCTTCCGAAGGAGGTTCAAGCCGATGCCGAGGCCGTGTGGAACGGTTGCCAGTCGCACGCCTACAATCCCTCCGACCCTGAGCAATTCCAGCAGTGGTACTTCCTGCCGTGGCATCGACTCATGCTCAGTCAGTTCGAGGGGGTCATTCGCGAGGTGCTGCACGATGAGGACTTCACCCTTCCCTACTGGAACCCGGTGACCGGAAATCCCGATGATCTCGTCGTCCCCGCGGTGTTCCGGGACCCGGGCACCACGTTGTACAACGGCACTCGCTGGTTCTGGGTGAATGGGGGCGAGCGGATCGACACGCTCTACAGGGACTGGCTCACTCTGGACGCCCTCAACGAAAAGTTCTACATCGACTCGCCGAACGGAAGCCTGGGGTTCAATCCCAGGCTGGATCAGAACCCGCACTTCTTTACTCATGTCGCACTGGGGGGCGACATGGCCGAATTCTCCACCGTCGGCGGTGACCCGCTCTTCTATCTCCATCACTCCAACATCGACCGGATCTGGGAAAGCTGGAATCGGCTCGGCAACAAGAATCCAACCGATCCCAAATACCTCAATCGCAAGTTCTCGTACGGAGACAGAAGCGGCAAGCGCGCGGATCTGCCGGTCAGCGCTGCTGACCGGACCGCGCAGCTCGGCTACGAATATGACAGCTATGAAAAGCCGCCCCAGCCGCAGCAGCTATCCGCCGAGGAGGCCGCCGCTAGAGAGCGCACCTACCAGTCTCTCCACGAGCGTGCGGGCGGTGCGCATGCTCCCCACCATGCGTCGCGCAGCGCTGGTTCGAGCGAACATGGCCATGACGGAGGAATGCGATGACGACGATGAGCGTTCGAGTCAGCGGTGACGTCAGGCCATCGAAGGCACTTCACGTCGGATTGTGGGTCGTTCAGGGCCTGGTGGGGGTAATGTTTCTCGCGGTGGGCGCAATGAAGGCGACTCAGCCGATCGCGGCGTTGGCAGACATGCTGGGGTGGCCGGCGGCGGTTCCGGCGGCCCTCGTCCGCGTCATCGGCGTCGCCGAGATCCTCGGCGCGCTCGGCCTGATCCTTCCTGCTGCCACCCGCATCAAGCCGATGCTGACCCCACTGGCCGGTATCGGTCTCGCGACGGCGATGCTGCTCGCCATGACGTTCCACATCAGCCGGGGAGAGATCGGCGCTCTGCCGCTTCCGCTCGTGCTCGGGGGCCTCGCGGCGTTCGTCGCATGGGGGCGCGCAACGAAGGCGCCCATCGCACCGCGGTGATCACTGCCGTGAAAGTGACGCGAGGAACGCCGCGTGGTCGGCGGCAGGAGAGCGTCGCGCGGAGCGCCTGCCTCGCGGTGTTGCTCGTGTTCGCGTCGCTGACATGGATCAGGCCGGCGGCCGCCGAAGATGCGCCGCCGCCGCCGCCCGCGCCCCCGATCGAGCGGCTCTTCGCTCCTGCCAGGGAAGCGATGAAGGACCTCCCGCCCTTCTTCCGGGACACCGACGTCAAGCTCCATTGGAGGAGCTACTACTTGAACCGGGAAAATCCCGAAGGCGGCGAGAACGAGGCCTGGGCATTTGGCGGCTGGCTTAGCTACAAGTCCGGCTGGCTCTTCGACGTGTTCGGGATCGGCGCCACGTTGTACGGCTCGGCGCCGCTCTACGCGCCAGACGAAAAAGACGGAACGTTGCTTCTCAAGCCGGGCCAGAAGGGTTACTACGTCCCCGGCGAAGCCTACGCCGCGCTCCGGTACCAGGACTACGTCCTAGTGAAGGGCTACCGCCAGTCGATCAACCAGCCGTACATCAACCCCATCGACAACCGGATGACGCCGAACACGTTCGAGGGGATCACCGTCGGCGGCAAGATTGACGTCGTTGAGTACCTGGCCGGCTATCTCTGGAAGATCAAGCCCCGGAACGCCGACGAGTTCATCTTCATGTCGCGGCAGGCGGGCGCCGCGGGAAGCGACGACGGCGTCATCCTCGGCGGGATACGGGCAACGCCCTTGCCCGGGGTGCGCATCGACGCCGCGGAACAATACGGGATCAACACCTTCAACACGGTATACCTGGAAGGCGAGTACCTTCGGCCGCTCGACGAGAACCTCAAGCTCCGCTTCGGCGCTCAGTTCACGGACCAGCGCGCGGTGGGCGACGAGCTCGTGGCGAACGCGGCCAAGAGGAGCTGGAGTACGCAGCAGGGAGGCGTGCGGGTCCAGGCGCTCTACGGGGAGCTGACGCTCACGTCGGCCTTCTCAATCACCGGCTCGGGGAATTCGATCCAATCGCCTTGGGGCAACTCCCCAAACTACGTCTTGATGATGGACCGCGACTTCAACCGCGCCAACGAAAAGGCTGTCCTGTTCGGTGCGGCCTATGACTTGTCGAAGCTAGTCGCCCAGGGTCTCAGCACGAACTTCAACTTCGCCGCGGGCTGGGATGCCATCAATCCCAGGACGCGGGCGAACGCGCCGGACCAGCGGGAATACAACGTCACCGTCGACGCTCGTCCGCCGTGGCTTCGGCCCACCTTTCTTCAGGGCTGGTGGCTTCGCGTGCGCGGCGGCGTCCTCGATCAAGACGGAGCCAGGCTCGGCTGGCAGTTGCGTCTCATCCTCAACTGGGAGCGAGACATCTTGTGAGTCACGTCGCTAACGCGTGCGCCAGAGCTCCGCCGAGAGGTTGCGGTTATCGGAGAGCGTCATGTCGACCTTCATGACGACGTCGCCAGCACGATTGCGGAGCACCGTTCCTACGCCGCGCCCCCTCTCGCCCTCGATGATCAGACGACCGTCGCTGATGACGATCTGACCTCTCCCGCTAGACACTCCAAGGCCTCTCTTAGAGAGGACATCGTACGAACCGTCATCCCGGATCGTCAGCGTGATGTCGTCGCGCTCGGAGCCGGGAAGGTACACGGTGCCTTCCCACCTACCACTCAGCGATTTGACGTCCGACACCGCAACCGGGCTAACCGGTCCGATGCTGGCGCAACCAATCAGCGAGACGCCGAATCCGACGATAACGCTGACGGCGAGGACGCTGCTGAGCAGTCGATGGGTACTCGGTGTCATAGGCCCTCCGGTTCGCCCCCGCACTGGCGCCGACCGATTCGACGGGGCGCCTCGGAACCCGCGGCTGGCGGTCCGTCCACGAGAATGCCCGAATTTACTCGACCGCATCGACGAGAATGTGTCGGCCGCTTCGACGTAACGAGCGGGTCGGTCAGCAAAGCGGCCGAGCATCCGTCAACGCCTCTTCCCGCCCTCTCGCGCGATGCGGTGTGCGCCTTCGCACGTCAGCGTGCGCATCCACACTCGAACGTGGACCCGAGAACTCGTCCGAAAACGATTTTGCGCCGGAACTACCAGATACGCCGCGCATTTCGGTTTGGCGCACCCCGTGCACTACGGCATTGCGGAGGACACGCTCGTGATGATTGATGGACGCTCCTTCGTAGTCGCAGTGGCGCTCGGTGCGCTAGTCACCGGTTGCGGCGACGCGTCCCGTGCCGCCGCTCCCCCGCCGCCGGCGATCGTCAAGGCCGAGCACGTGGTCGAACGCGATGTACCGATCTCTGCGGAATGGGTCGGCACGCTCGTCGGCTACATCAACGCGCAAATTCGTCCCCGCGTCAGCGGCCACCTCATCAGCCAGACCTATAAGGAAGGCGTGCTCGTGAAGGTCGGTGATCTCCTGTTCCAGGTCGATCCGCGCCCGTACCAGGCGGCGCTGGACCAGGCGGAGGCCCAGGTCCTTCAGGCGGAGTCGCAGCTGAGCCAGGCAAAAGCGCAAGTCAGCGCGAGCCGGGCGCAAGTCGAACAGGCCCTCGCCACGGTCTCTCAGGACGAGGCGCAGGTCGCGAAGACGGCGGCCGACCAGCGGCGGACCGAGCTTGACGTTGCGCGCTATACGCCACTGGCCCAGCGCGGCTCTGTCAGCCAACAGGAGCTCGACAACGCGGTCCAGAACAACCTGGCGAACCTCGCGTCCGTCGCGGCCGCGCGCGCCTCGGTGCAGAACGCGCAGGCGAACGTGTCGAACGCGCGCGCCGCGCTCGAGAAGGCGCAGGCCGATGTGAAGACACAGGAGGCGAACGTCGCCGCCGCGCGGGCCGCGCTCGCCAACGCGAAGCTCAACCTCGGGTATACGAGGGTGCTCGCGCCGATTTCCGGCATCGCGGGCTTCCGCGGCGCGAACATCGGTGACTACGTCGGCCCAAACGACCAGAACCCGATGACGACGATCTCGCAAGCCGATCCAATCTACGCGGAGTTCCCGATCAGCGAGCAACGGGCGTTCGCCGTCTTCCGCCAGTTGAGCGCTGACGGGCGCGCATCCCGGGACATCGAGCTCGAATTGATCCTGGCCGACGGCAGTGTCTACCCGTCGCGAGGACGAGCCGTGGCGCTCGACCGCCAGGTCGACGTGACGACGGGGACGGTTATCGCGCGCGCCGTGTTCCCGAATCCCGGCAGTCTCCTGCGTCCCGGCCAGTACGCGAAGGTGCGAGCCACCGTCGAAGTGAAGAAGAACGCCCTTGTCGTCCCACAGCGAGCGGTGCAGGACATCCAGGGTGTGCGACAGATCGCGGTCATCCGGGCCGATGACACGGTCGACGTGCGAGCGGTGAAGGTCGACGCTCGGGTGGACAGGGAGTACGTGATCGCCGACGGCGTCAAGTCCGGTGAGCGCGTGATCGTCGAGGGCGGCGACCGCGTGCGGCCGGGGCGGAAAGTTCTCATCGAGTCGAGTGCGCCGGCCGAAGCCGGCGTGCGGAAGTAGGAGCGCATCATGGCACGGTTCTTCATCAATCGCCCGATCGTCGCGATGGTGATCTCCATCCTCATGGTCATCATCGGCCTCGTCGCCGTGGTGCAGCTTCCGGTCGCGCTGTATCCGGAGATTGCGCCGCCGGAAATCCTGCTGCAAGCGCGCTACCCGGGCGCCGATGCCGTAACGCTCGAGCAGTCCGTGGCCACGCCGATCGAGGAGCAGATGAGCGGAGTGGACAAGATGCTTTACATGTACTCGATCAATCAGGGCAGCAGCGCTCAGACGGAGTTGCGGGTGGCCTTCGACGTCACCACGGACGCCAGCGTGGACCAGGTCCTGACGAACCTTCGATACTCGCAGGCCGCCTCGCAGCTGCCTTCCGACGTCGTCAATCAAGGCGTAACCGTGAAGAAGTCCGTCGCCAGTCCGCTCGGCGCCTTCGTGCTGTACTCGCCGAAGGGCACGTACGATCCGCTGTTCCTGGCGAACTACGCGTACGTGAACATCAACGACCCCATGACGCGCGTGCCGGGGATCGGCCAGGTCGTCATCTTCGGCCCGTCGAAGTACGCGGTCCGCGTGTGGGTCAACCCGGACACACTCGCGAAGCTCGACATCACCGTGAACGAGATTGCGAGCGCGCTGCAGGCGCAGAACACGGTGAATCCGGCCGGCCAACTCGGCGGCAACCCGACCCGATCTCCTCAGGAATTCACCTTCACCGTGCGCGCTCAGGGACGCCTCGCGAGCCTCGAAGACTTCGAGAATGTCGTGGTCCGCGCAAAGGCCGACGGCTCGCTCGTGCGGCTCAAGGACGTCGGTCGCGTGGAGCTCGGCGCCCAGACCTACAACCAGCAGAGCCGACTCAACGGGCGCCCGGCCGCCGTCATCGCCATCTACCAGCTGCCTGGCTCGAACGCAATCGAAGCAATGCGCGGCGCCACCAAACTGATGGACGAGATGAAGGCGAAGTTCCCAGCGGACCTCGACTACGTGACGTCGCTCGACACGACGCTCGCGGTGAGCGCCGGCATGCAGGAGATCGTGAAGACACTGGTCGAGGCGCTGATCCTCGTCATCATCGTCGTCTTCGTGTTTCTGCAGGGCTTCCGCGCCACACTCATTCCGACGCTCGCGGTGCCGGTGGCGCTGGTCGGCACGTTCATCCTCTTCCCCGTGCTCGGCTTCTCGATCAACACGTTGTCGCTCTTCGGCCTCGTGCTCGCCATCGGTCTGGTGGTCGACGACGCCATCGTCGTGGTCGAGGCGGTCGAGCACCACATCGAGCAGGGGCTGTCGCCTCGCGACGCCGCATTCAAGGCCATGGAGCAGGTTTCCGGACCCGTGGTGGCGATCGCCCTCATCCTGGCCGCCGTGTTCGTGCCGACTGCTTTCATTCCTGGCATCACCGGCCGGATGTACCAACAGTTCGCCGTGACCATCGCGGTGTCGGTCCTGATCTCGGCATTCAATGCGCTCACGTTGAGCCCGGCGCTCTCTGCGCTGCTCCTGCGACCGCGAAAGGAGATGGGCGGTCCGCTCGGAGCGTTCTTCCGGGGCTTCAACCGCTGGTTCGGTCGCGCCACTGACGGCTACGTGGGCGCCTGCCGACATCTCATCGGCAAGTCGGCGTTCTCGATGATTCTCCTGCTCGTCTTTGCGGTGTTCGCCGGCCTCGTGGCGACCCGGTTACCCGGCGGGTTCGTGCCCGACGAGGACCAGGGCTACTTCTACGTCAACATCCAGCTTCCACTGGCCGCCTCGCTAGACCGGACAGCGGCGGTCAGCAACAAGCTCGACGAGATCTTCAAGACGACGCCGGGCATCAAGTACTACACGGGTATCAACGGCTTCAGCCTGTTGAGTCTCGTGACGACGACCTACAACGGGTTTTACTTCATCACGCTGGATCACTGGGACGAAAGGAACAAGCACGGTCTCACGGCTGACGTGATCATCCACCGGCTGAACCAGCGGCTGACGGGCGTGGCCGAGGCTCAGGCGTTCGCGTTCTCGCCGCCGGCCATCCCTGGTATCGGCACCTCCTCCGGCGTCACGTTCATGCTCGAAGATCGCGCGGGCAAGGATCCGGCATTCCTGGCCGCGAACACCGAAAAGTTTCTTGCCGCCGCGCGGAAGCGTCCTGAGTTCGCGCTGCTGTTCACGACTCTGCTGCCGAGCACGCCACAGTACTTCGCCGAGGTCGATCGCGACAAAGTGCTCAAGCAAGGCATCCCGCTCTCGTCGGTGTACCAGGCTCTGCAGACGTTCCTGGGCGGCGCATTCGTGAACTACTTCAACCAGTACGGGCGTGTGTGGCAGGTCTACGTCCAGGCGGAGGACGAGTATCGCACGCGACCCGAGAATGTCGGGCAGTTCTACGTGCGCAACGCGGCGGGGCATCCTGTGCCGCTCTCCACGCTCATCACCATGCGCGAGGTGAACGGTCCCGAATTCACCACGCGGTTCAACGAGTACCGCGCGGCCCAGATCAACGGGGTCCTCGCACCCGGTTACAGCACGCGGCAAGGTATGCGGGCCCTGGAGCAGGTCTTCAAGGAGACGATGCCGTCCGGAATGGGCTTCGACTACTCCGGCATGTCGTTCCAGGAGAAAGTGGCTGAGCAAGGCATCCCACCCGCCGCCGTCTTCGGCTTCTCGCTGCTCGTGGTGTTCCTCCTCCTGGCCGCGCAGTACGAGAGCTGGACGCTGCCTTTCGGGGTGTTGCTCGGCACGCCGATCGCGGTTCTCGGCGCGGTCGGCGCGCTCTGGGTCGGCCGCTTCGAGCTCGACGTGTTCTCGCAGATCGGCCTCGTGATGGTGATCGGCCTTGCGGCCAAGAACGCCATCTTGATCGTGGAGTTCGCCAAGGAGGAGTACGAGCGCGGCGCCTCGCTCGTGGACGCCGCGCTCGCCGCCGCCCGACTGCGGCTGCGCCCGATCCTCATGACCGCCTTCGCCTTCATTCTCGGCGTGGTGCCGCTGGTGATGTCGACGGGCGCGGGCGCCGTCTCCCGCCGGGTCCTGGGCGTCACCGTGCTGGGCGGGATGCTGGCGGCGACGGTGATTGCGATCTTCATCATCCCAGTGACGTTCTACGTCAGTGAGCGCGTCGGACGACGGCGCTCGAGCCATGCCGCGATACCGCATGCGCTGCCGGCGCCGATTGCCGGCGGACAGGACGAACAGCCATGACGCACTCGCACAACTTCCGGATCGTCGTTGCCGTCGTCACTGCCGTGTTCCTGGGCGGCTGTGCGATCGGCTCCAACTACAAGCGACCCACCGTGCCCGAGCCGCCGACGTTCCGCGGCCAGGCTGCCGCCGAAGCGGCGTCGTTCGCGGACGCACCGTGGTGGGATGCGTTCCAGGATCCAACGTTGAAGGGACTCATTCAGGAGGCGCTGCAGAACAACTACGATGTCGGTATCGCCGCTGCGCGCGTGCAGGAAGCCCGCGCGAGCCTGATGCAGGCGCGGTCCGACTATTTCCCGTCGCTGGACTATGGCGCGAGCGCCGGGCGGTCGAGAGTCCCACTCGGCGGTTTGAGCTTCCCGGGTGGCACCGACCACAGGACTGACGATTCCTTTGCCGGCTTCATGACCATGTCGTGGGAGCTGGACATATGGGGTCGCGTCCGTCGTTCGAACGAGGCCGCACGCGCCACACTATTCGCCACTGAGGATGCGCGCCGCGGCGTCTGGCTGACACTCGTCAGTGATCTGGCCCAGGTTTACTTCGAATTGCTGGCGCTCGACGTTCAGCTCCAGATCGCCCATGGCAGTACGCAGGCGTACCAGAGCACGTACGAGCTGTTCCAGGATCGCTTCAACCTCGGGGTGGCCTCGAGGCTGGAGACAGCGCGGGCGCTCGGCGCGCTTGGCAATGCGCGTGCGCGGATTCCGCAGCTCGAAAGCGAGATCGTGGCGAAGGAAAACCAGATCAGCATCCTGCTAGGCCGTGAGCCCGGTCCAATTCCGCGCGGCAAACCGATGTACGAGCAGGTCATCGTTCCGGTGGTGCCCGCAGGACTCCCATCCGCGCTGCTCGAACGACGCCCGGATTTGAGACAAGCCGAGGAGCAGCTGGTTGCCGCCAACGCTCGGATCGGCGTCGCAAAGGCCGAGTTCTTTCCCAAGCTCAGCCTGACCGCGCTGTTCGGAGCCGCCAGCCCGGAGTTGTCCGCGCTCACGGGCGGCGGAGCAACGGTCTGGGCGGTGTCGGGCATGATCAGCGGCCCACTCTTCAACGCGGGCCGCACGCGCGGTACCTACCGGGCGTCCATCGCACGGGCCGAGCAGGCGCGCCTCCAGTACGCGCAGGCGGCGCTAACCGCGCTCCGCGAAGTTTCCGATGCGCTGACGGCGCTGTCCAAGCTGCACGACGCGGAGGCTGAGCAGGAGACCGCCGTGCAGGCGCTCGCCGCCGCTGTGCAACAGGCGACGGATCGGTATCGGCAGGGGCTGGCTAGTTACTACGAAGTCCTCGAGGCACAGCAGCAGCTCTACCCCGCCCAGACCACGCTCGCGCAGATTCGTGGTAACCGGCTGCTCGCGTCCGCAGAGCTCTACAAAGCGCTCGGTGGCGGCTGGAATCTGACGGATGCGGAGTGGGCGGGCCACAACAAGGTCGCCGATAAGGAGAAGACGCAATGAATCCGGAGGGTCACGTCGTGGAGCGTCGGGGCCATCGGCTCCGTCACATGCCTGGGCGGCGAACCTTACGCACTGAGGTCGGTAGCGACCTCGACGTTGTAGCGCTTCAGCCGGCTGTACAGCTGGAAGCGCGTGAGCCCGAGGAGCTCGGCGGCCCGCGACTTGTTTCCGTGCGCGCGCTGGAGCGCCTCGACGATCGCGTTGCGCTCGAGGTCGTGCAGTGCCACCGAGCCGGTCTTCGACCTCACCGGCTCGGACCCGTCCGGTGGGACGATGGGTTCAGGCGATAACGGAATGGCGAGGTGTGCGGCCGTGACGAGAGTTTCGTCGCACGTGATCAGCCCTCGCTCGATGGCGTTCTGAAGCTCACGGATGTTTCCCGGCCAGGGGTGTCGTCGGAGCACCTCGACGGCGTCGCGACTCAGCGTCACATCGCGCTTGCCCATCTTCGCCGCAAGCGTGCGGATGAACGAGTCCGCGAGGAGGAGCACATCGTCACCTCGCTCGCGCAGCGGTGGCAGGTGCACGTTGAAGACGGCCAACCGGTAGAAGAGGTCGTTGCGGAAGCGTCCGGCGGCGACCTCTGCCGTCAAGTCACGGTTCGTGGCGGCGATCACGCGGACGTCAGCCTTGAGCGTTGCCGTGCCTCCAACGCGCTGGAATTCTCGCTCCTGGAGCACACGGAGCAGCTTCACCTGCACGCCGGCGGATAGCTCACCGATTTCGTCGAGAAAAAGCGTTCCGTGAGCCGCGAGCTCGAAGCGGCCTGGCTTCTGTCGTTCCGCGCCGGTGAAGGCTCCGCGCTCGTGGCCAAACAACTCGGATTCCAGGAGCGTGTCCGGCAGCGCGGCGCAGTTGACAGCGACGAATGGGCCGTCGGCGCGAGAGCTCGCGTGATGGACGGCGCGTGCGACGAGCTCTTTACCCGTCCCGCTCTCTCCGGTGATGAGCACGGTCGTTTCCGTGGGCGCCACTCGGGCCGCCCGCGCGAGCGCGTCGCGGAACACCGTCGAGCCACCGGTCATTTGCTCGAACCCGTAGCGGTCGTGCAGTTCGCTGCGCGCGCTCTTCAGACTGTCCTCCAGCGTCCGTGCCCGGCGCTCGAGCGCCGCGAGCTTCATGCACTGGCGGATCGCGTTCAACAAGTCCTCATCGTGAAACGGTTTCGTCAAGAAGTTCGCCGCACCGGCTTTCACCGCCCGCACGGTCATCGGGATGTCACCGTGGCCGGTCAGGAAGATGATCGGAATCTGCACATCCGATTTGGCAAGCTCCTGCTGCAGGTCGAGTCCGCTGACCCCGGGGAGACTCACATCCAGTACTAGACAACTTGGTGTTCTCGGCGGGGCCGCCAAGAACTCCTCCGCTGACGCAAACGTCTTGGCCGTCAGTCCAGCAGAGCGGAGCAGGCCTGCGATGCCTTGGCGCGCCGAAACATCGTCATCCACCACGTAAACCAATGGTCCTGTGTCATTCATCGGCATGTCCTTGGCTTAGCGGTGTTGCCTTTCGAAGTCTCTGCCGCCATTTCAGAGCCGCGTTGACGGCTTCCAGAAATTCATCGTCACCGAACGGTTTCATCAAATAGGCGACCGTCCAGTCTGAGGCGGCCTCCGACCTCGCCTCGGCGTCAGATGCATGCGCCGTAATGAAGATGACCGGCGCCTCGCATCTCTGGGCCACCAGAAGGTGGTGGAGTTCGATGCCGCTCATGCCTGGCAGCCGCACGTCAAGCACCAGGCAATCCGGCTTGCGGGGATGGGGTGAGTTGAGGAATTCCTCTGCGGAGGCGGACAGTCTCACGTCCAGACCGACAGAGCGGACCAGACTGTCGAGCGATTCGCGTACCGCGATATCGTCATCGACCACCGCAACGAGAGGCGCCATGAGACATGTATGCCCGGCGGGGCGGGGAAACGCTATTACACCTTAGTGCTAGACGGACGGTGAGGCGGACCCCCTGGGCCTGCGGATCGCCAGGCTCTCTGCCATCCTGACCAAATCCGCCAAAGAATCCGCGTGCATCTTGCGCATCACGTGCCCGCGATGGATTTTGACCGTGAATTCGGTGATCTTCAGCTCCGCCGCAATTTGCTTGTTGAGAAGGCCGGCCACGACCTCCCGCATGACTTGCCGCTCACGCGCGGTCAGTGACTCGTACCGCTGGCGCAGCTCGCGCGTCTCCGCGTGCTGCTGTCGGACGCGTCGATCGCGCTCGATCGCCTCGCGAATGGCCCGTAAGAGGTCCGGCTCATCGAACGGCTTGGTCAGAAACTCCACCGCTCCGGTCTTCATCGCCTGCACCGACGCTGGGATATTGCCGTGACCCGTGAGGAAGACGATCGGAATCTCCAGCCCGATGTCGGCCAGCCGCTTCTGCAGCTCGAGTCCACTCAGTCCCGGCAATTGCAAGTCGAGGATCAAGCAGCTAGGCGCCTCGGCGCCGAGACGACCGAGGAATTCCTGCGCGGAGACGAACGCTTCGACCCTCCATCCGGCGGATCGGATCAGGCTCTCGAGACCCTCCCGCGCAGACGGGTCATCGTCCACGATCGCGACAATGGCGTCACTCTGCTCGCGCATTCGGTTCTTGTTCGCGGCAGTTCGGAAGCGCGAAGTGGAACATCGTGCCCGGGCTGTTCTTGGCCGTAGCCCAGATCCGGCCGCCGTGATTCTTGACAATCGAACGGCAGATGGACAGTCCCATCCCCATGCCGGTGGCCTTCGTCGTGTAGAAGGGCTCGAACACCTTGTCCATGGCATTCGGGTCCAACCCTATGCCCGAGTCTTCGACCGTGACCTGCACCTGTTCGGGAGCCACGTTCCGCGTGGTGATCACGAGCTCCCGCGTACGTTCGGTGACAGCAGTCATCGCTTCGATACCGTTCTTGACCAGGTTCAGCACGACCTGCTGCAACTGCACCCGATCGCCGGCAACCGGTGCAACGTCCGCCCCAAACCGAGTCCGGATGATCGTGTCCGTCCTCTTCGCTTCGTCCCCGACGAGCGCGAGGACGTCCCGAATCGTCTGATTCACGTCGAGTTGCTCTCGGGACGTCGGCGCTTTTCGTGTCAATGACCGCACCCGGGCGATCACCTCACCGGCGCGCTTGCCGTCGCGTACGATACGCGTGGCGGCTTCTCGGGCTTCCTCGAGGTTCGGTACATCTCGGCCGAGCCAGCGCAGGCACGCGCTGGCATTACTCACGACGCCCGCCAGCGGCTGGTTGACTTCATGTGCGATCGAGGCGGCCAGCTCGCCAAGCGTCGTGACCCGCGCGACGTGCGCCAGTTCCGCCTCGGCATGCTCGAGCGCGCGCTCGGCGCGCTTGCGCTCGATGAACTGGCCGATCTGACTGCCGATGCTCGCCATCACCGCGAGCAGATCGGGATCGGGCGCGCGGACCTCGCGGCTCATGAAATCGATAACCCCGACGACCTCGCCGCCGACGAGGATTGGGAATGCGAACGCGGCGTGCAGACCGCCGCGCGCGGCATCGTCCGCTCGCAGGAAGCTCGGCTCGCGCGCGACGTCCGGGATGCACGCGGGCGTTCGGCTGCTCCAGACGCGGCCGGGGAGGCCGCTACCGGGCCCGAATGTGCTCGCGTGGGTGGCCGCTTCGAATTGCGGCAGCTCGATCGACGGCCTGCGCCAGATCTGCGCGCACCGCAGCACGCCGGCCTCGCCGTCGATGCGCCACAACGTGCCGAGGTCCCAATCGAGCCGTTCGCATACGGCCTGCAGTATCTTCGGTGTCGCCTCGTCGATCGTCTCGGCCTCCGAGAGAGCCTGCGCGACCGTGTGCTGCATGAGGCGATGTTGCTCGGCGCGCTTGCGTTCGCTGATGTCGCGCACGAAGGACAGGAACCGCGGGAGCCCGTGCTGCTGAATCGGACGAATGCGAACCTCGACGGGGAACACGGCCCCGTCCTTGCGACGGTGACGCGTCTCGAAGTTCACGACTTCGCCGGCGGCGATGCGCCGCCTGAGTCTACTGTCCAGGTCGACGGAGAACTGGCTCGGATCCATCCCGATGAGCTCGTCGCGGCTGTACCCGAGACTCTCGCAGGCCTGGCGGTTCGCGTCGACAACGGTCCCGCGTTCGTCGTGCAGCAGAAACGCATCCGCCGCGTGCTCCACGAACGTGCGGAAGCGTGCCTCGCTGGCGCGCAGCTCGTTCTCCGCTTTCCGGAGCTCGGTGATGTCCTGCAGCATCCCGAACTGCCGAACGGGCTGCCCTGAGGAGTTCCGTGTCACATCGCCGACGCTGTGGACCACCCGCTCCATCCCGTCTGGACGCAGGACGCGGTACTCGATGTCGTAGCGCGCGTCACCGCGCAACGAGGCGGCGGCCGCCGCACCCGCTCGACCCCGGTCGTCAGGGTGAATCACGCTCAGCCACCGTTCGTGCCACAGGGGAAGGTCGACGGGCTCGATGCCGAAGATCCGACAGACTTCGGTCGAGAGCGCGACGCGATTCGTCGTGAAGTCCCGCTCCCACCAGCCGACGCGGGCGAGCCGCTGCGCCGCTTCCAGCTTGCGCTCGCTGTCGCGAAGCGTGCGGATCACGAGGAGACTCGTGAGCGCGTCGGCGAGCCGCCGGCCGATTTCCTGGAACAGGCGCTCCTCGACCGCCGTCCAGATGCGATCCCGGGCACACTGCTGAATACCAAAGAGATAGGGCCGATCGACCTTCGGATCGACGGCGATCGCGATCTGCGACCGGATCGTGAAGCGGTCCGCCACCTCAGGCACGTTCGTCCCGGAACGGCGACCGAAGTGCACGACGCTATCGGACGCGCGCGCGGCGGCGAACAGCGCCGCGATGTCGCGGTCGACCGGAAATTCGGTTCCGGCGGCGAACGCGCCGGGAAACTCCGGCCGCGTGCGCTCCATCGCCGGGGACCACGACCGGGCGTCCGGGTCGCACGGATGGATGAGCCACGCGCGATCGCACGCGAACACATCGAGCACCGCATCGAGCACGTCGCTCATCATCCGCTCGAGGTCGTTGGTGCCCTGCATGGCGCGGTTGATCCGGTCCATCGACTCCAGGAACCACAAGTGCTCCCGGCGCTCCTCCTCGGCGCGCCTACGGTCGCTGATGTCGCGCGCGAGGGACAGACGGAAGCGCCGGCCGCCCTGCTCGAATTGGCGTGCGCGAATCTCTACGGGGAACACGCGTCCATCCTTGCGGCGGTGTAGCGTTTCGAACGTCACCGTGTTGCCGGCGCTGATCCGTTCGATGATTCGAGCGAGTGAGGACGCGTCCAGGCCTGCATCGAAATCACGAGGGTGCATACCGATCAGCTCTTCGCGACTGTAGCCGAGGCTCTCGCACGCTTGCCGGTTGACGTCGATGACTCTGGAACTATCGTCGAGGCGGAAAAACCCATCCGTCGCGTGGTCCACGAACATTCGAAACCGTGCTTCGCTCGCGCGGAGGGCCTCCTCGGCATGCCGCCAATCGGTGACATCAATCATGAAACCGACCATGCGCTCGGGTTGCCCCTTCCCGTCGAAGAACATGCGACCTCTGGCCCGCAACCAGTGCACGGTGCCGTCCTTGTGAACGACCCGATACTCGGCCGCGACATCACCCGATTCGTTCGCGCGGTTGATCGCGGCCTTTACCGCCGGCCAGTCATCAGGGTGGATGAGCTTTTTCCAACCTTGATACGTGCGATCGAAGGCTCCCGGCTCGAGGCCATACATCGCCTCGAGTTCCGGTGACCAACGGTTTTCGCTCTCACGAGCGCCGATGTACCAATCGAAGGCCACCGCGCGTGCCGCCTGTTGCGCGAGGTCGAGCAACTCCTGCCGCGCCCGCAGCTCCGCTTCGGCGTGCTTGCGCTCGGTGATGTGCCGCCCGACGCCCCGGTATCCGAGAAACCGCCCTGTCGAATCGAACATCGGCAGCCCCGAGACGGATACCCAGCGCTTGCCGCCGTCCGGCGTGGGTCGAGCCAACTCGAAATCGCGGAACGGTAGGTGAGCGTCGAGCGTCGCTCGGTGCTTGCGCCACGCCTCGTCGTCCGGCTCGAGGTAGGGGACCTCCCAGCGCGTCTTGCCGATTTCGGTGCCAGGCGCCGGCGCGTCCGCAAGCTGTTCCGAATACTCCTGACGGGTGAAGCGATGCTGCGCATCGGTCTCCCAGTACACGTCGAAGGAGAACTGCACGAGCGTGCGAAAGCGCTCTTCACTCGTCTGTAGCTCCGCCTCGGCGCGCTTGCGCTCCGTAATGTCGCGCACCAGGGAGTAGCGGAACTGATGCTGTCCCTGCGGGAACCTGTGCGCGCGAACCTCGACGGGGAACACGGTTCCATCCTTGCGCCGATGCACGCTCTCGAAAGTGACGGTTTCCCCGGCTCTGACGCGCTCCGCGAGCCGCGTCACGGATGCCTCATCCAGGCCGACGTCGAAGTCGCGCGGGTGCATGCCAATCAGCTCCTCACGGCCGTAACCCAGGCTCTCGCAGGCTTGCCGATTGACATCGACAACGATCAATTGGTCGTCATGCAGGAAGAAGGCATCGGCCGCGTGGTCCACGAACGTGCGGAAACGTATCTCGCTCTCGTGAACGCCTGCGGTGGATTCACGCAACCGATCCGCCATGACGTTGACACGTTCTGCCAGCCTCCCCAGCTCATCGGCAGAGTCGACAGGGCAGCGAGCATCAAGGTCGCCGGCCGCAAGTCTATCGACCATCGTTTCCAGCCGACTGATGGGCGTCCGGACCAACCGTTTCACGAGCAGGCTCGTGGCGGCGCAGAGTGTGAGCGCAACGGCGGCCGCCATCCCGAGGATGGCCCACCGCGCTCGAGCAAATGCGGCTTCTGCCTCGGCACGGCTGAGGACGACTCTCACCTCGCCGATCGTCTGCGGAGGCAATGCCTCCAACTGTCGGTACGTGATGGGCCGGACGCGAACGACAGCGCCGGTCGCATCGGAGATAGGTCGCGGCCCGACAGTTGCCACGGTGCCGTACCCGGACGCGCTAACCGTGACTTCCGCCACTTCACGATTCGGCGAGAGGGCGTCAAGTTGGCGTTGAATGGCCTTGCCATCGGCGTTCCACAGCTGCTGTGCGACTGACTGTTCCAACAGATCCGCGATGCGTGTTGCCCGCTCCTCCAACCGGCGCAGGCGTTCTCCGCGCTCGCGCTCGACCAGCAACGTCGCGGACCCCGCGACCACCGCGATGACAACGATCGAGAGCGCCACCATTAGTTTGGTCGGCAGGCTGGCCGTCGGGAGCCGCAAGTGGCGAAGGAGTTCCATGCCTACACCTTTCTGCGTTCGACGAGGCGCCAGCACCCGCAGTCGTCGGGGCCGGGCCCCCGGATTCAATCCGTTCGAGCACACACGAGAGCCGAGCGCCTCACTGCGCCAACGACGCCGTTGAGGCGGGCGACGTTCCCGGGGTACACGATATACATCGGATGAAAGCTCCCGGCCAGCCACCCGTGTGCGGCGAAGTTAGCTCCTCTGCTAGCCGTACAGCATCACGATGGACCACGCCGATTAGGCAGCCGCGAGCCGAAGTCGCTGCACCACCGTCGAGGCTCTGTGATCGGATCTGGAACCCCGCCAATGCTTCTCATCCCGAAACTAGCG